>Ga0209909_100199_pt1 | contig 82126 bp, 77 predicted proteins | sample FECB22metaG_FD_188302 | JGI IMG/M metagenome (GOLD analysis project Ga0209909, IMG submission 188302) | Cyanobacterial communities from the Joint Genome Institute, California, USA - FECB-22 (SPAdes) (version 3) | ecosystem: Environmental > Aquatic > Thermal springs > Hot (42-90C) > Microbial mats...
CCACAACGTGCTGGTGTGGGGGGCGGCGGGCGGCATCGGCTCGATGGCAGTGCAGCTGATCGCCACCGCCGGCGCCAACGCGATCGGCGTGATCTCCGATCCCTCGAAGAAGGACTTCGTGATGTCGCTCGGCGCAAAGGGCGTCGTCAACCGCAACGACTTCGACTGCTGGGGCCAGCTGCCCGATGTCGACGACCAGAAGGGCTACGCCGAGTACATGAAGAAGTGCCGCAAGTTCGGCGCGGCGATCTGGGAGCACACCGGCAAGGGCAACGACGTCGACTTCGTGTTCGAGCATCCCGGCGAGCAGACTTTCCCGGTCTCCTGCTTCATCGTGAAGCGCGGCGGCATGGTGGTCTTCTGCGCCGGCACCACCGGCTACAACCTCACCATGGACGCCCGCTTCGTATGGATGCGCCAGAAGCGCATCCAGGGCAGCCACTTCGCCAACCTGCTGCAGGCCAGCCAGGCCAACCAGCTGGTGATCGAGCGCCGCATCGATCCCTGCATGAGCGAGGTCTTCGAGTGGGCCGACATTCCCAAGGCCCACACCAAGATGTGGAAGAACCAGCACAAGCCCGGGAACATGGCCGTGCTGGTTTCGGCCAAGCGGCCGGGCCTGCGCACCCTCGAAGACGCGCTGGACGACTGATGCTGCTGGAAAATCTGCTCGGCCTCGCCTCCGAAGCGGAGAGCGACGCCGAGGCGTACGAGGTCGCCGCGCGCGAGGCGGTGCGCGGCCTGGTGGCCCCCAGGGGCAAGGTCGATCCGAAGATCCTGGAGCGCGAGCAGTTCGCCGCCCATGGCTTTGCGTGGATCGCGACCTATGTCGCGGCGCTGCGCCAGATGCGCCGCTGGGCGGAGCAGGGGGCGAAAGGCGAGCTCGAGCTGCTGATGCTGCAGTCGGCGCTCGGCGAATACCTCGCCCAGCTGTCGGGCGGCATCGCCATCAGCCAGGTCGAGATCGTGCGGCCCGGTGATCTCGGACTCGACGCTGCGACGCTCGACACACCGGCCGTGCGCAAGTTGATCGCCGCCAACACCTCGGCCGTGCGCATGCGTATCGCCGAGCTGATCGCCGACGGCCTGGAGACCGGCAACTTCGGCGCGCTCGGCCTCGACGACGAGGCGCTGGAAGAGGTGCGCCGCCAGTTCCGCCGCTTCGTCGATGGCGAGGTGGCGCCCCATGCCCACGACTGGCACCTGAAGGACGAACTGATCCCCCTGCCGGTGGTCGAGAAGATGGCCGAGCTCGGCGTCTTCGGCCTCACGGTGCCTGAGGAGTGGGGCGGGCTCGGCATGGGCAAGCTCGCCATGTGCGTCGTCACCGAGGAGCTGTCGCGCGGCTATATCGGCGTCGGCTCGCTCGGCACGCGCTCGGAGATCGCGGCCGAGCTCATACGCTCGGGCGGCACCGAGGCGCAGAAGAAGAAGTATCTCGGCCGTATCGCCTCAGGCGAGCTTTTGCCGACGGCGGTGTTCACCGAGCCCAACACCGGCTCGGACCTTGCCAGCCTCAGGACGCGGGCGGTGCTCGAAGGCGACGTCTACAAGATCCAGGGCAACAAGACCTGGATCACCCACGCCGCCCGCGCCGACATCATGACGCTTCTCGCGCGCAGCGACGCCTCGAAGCCCGGCTACCAGGGCCTGTCGATGTTCCTGGCCGAGAAGCCGCGCGGCACCGACGGCGATCCGTTCCCGGCCAAGGGCATGTCGGGCGGCGAGATCCGCGTGCTGGGCTACCGCGGCATGAAGGAATACGAGATCGGCTTCGACGGCTTCGAGGTCCCCGCCGCCAACCTTCTGGGCGAGAAGGAAGGACAGGGCTTCAAGCAGTTGATGGCGACCTTCGAGAGCGCGCGCATCCAGACCGCGGCGCGCGCCGTCGGCGTGGCGCAGAACGCGCTGGAGCTTGGCCTGCGCTACGCCAAGGAACGCATCCAGTTCGCCAAGCCGCTCTACGCTTTCCCGCGCGTCGCCGGCAAGGTCGCCTGGATGGCCGTCGAGACCATGATCGCCCGCCAGCTCACCTACTTCGCCGCCCGCGAGAAGGACAGCGACCGGCGCTGTGACATCGAGGCCGGCATGGCCAAGCTGCTGGCTGCCCGCGTCGCCTGGAGCAACGCCGACAACGCGCTGCAGATCCACGGCGGCAACGGCTACGCCATGGAGTACCCGGTGAGTCGTGTCCTCTGCGACGCCCGCATCCTCAACATCTTCGAGGGCGCCGCCGAGATCCAGGCCCAGGTCGTTTGCCGCGGGCTCATCGAGGGACGAAACTAGTCATCGTCTTCCGGACCGCGAGCCTCCTGGCTCGCCTCCTGTCATCCTGAGCGAAGCGAAGGATCTCATGCCGATTGCAAGCGGCGATGAGGTCCTTCGCTACGCTCAGGACGACGGGTGTTTCACTCTCGCTCGTTGTCCACGCTATAGTCGGGACAATGAACCAGCGAGGAAGGATGTACCGCCGGCAGTTCCTGTTGGCTGCTTCGGCATTGGCTGCCGTGCCGGCGCACGGCCAATCCTGGCCGCCCGGCCGCGTCAACATCATCGTGCCGTTTCCCGCGGGCGCTGCGACCGACATCACCGGCCGCGTGATCGCCGACAAGCTCGGCCAGATGTGGGGCCAGGCGGTCACGATCGACAACAAGGGCGGCGGCAATGGCCTGCCAGCGGCGGAGCAGTCCGCCAAGTCGAAGCCCGACGGACTCACTATCTTCCTGACCTCGGCCATGACCCAGGCGGTCAACCCGGCGCTCTACGACAAGCTGCCCTACGATCCTGTCGCCGACTTCGAGCCGGTGACGCGCTTCGGCACGTCACCGTTTGTCGTGCTGGTGCGCGCCGATTCGCCCCTGAAATCGCTGGCCGATCTCACCGCTTTGCTGAAGCGCGAACCCGGCAAGCACAACTTCGGCGCGGGAGCTCTGCCGGCGCGCTGCGCCGCCGAGCTCTATCGCCAGCTCGCCGGAGTCGATGCGGTTTACATCGGCTACAAGAGCAACCCGCAGGCCTTTCCCGATCTGCTGAACGGCCAGCTCACTTTCATGGTGATCGATACAATCAATGGAAAGCTGCAGATCGATCGCGGCGCCATGCGCGGCCTCGCCGTCACGCTGCCCAAGCGCGAGGAGCGGCTGGCCCAGGTTCCCAGCGCGCCCGAGGCGGGACTTGCAGACTTCCTGATCTGGACGTGGACCGGTTTCTACGTGCCGAAGGGCACGCCGAAGGAGTTGGTCGCCCGGATCAATCGCGATATCGTTGCTGCCTGCCGGGACGCGGACGTCCTGGCGCGCCTGGATTCGATGGGATCGACACCGTCCACGACGACACCGGAGGAATTCGCCGCCTTCACCCGCTCGGAGATCGAGCGCTGGGGCAGCATCATCCGGCGCGCCAACATCAGGCTGGAGTAGGAGAGAGCCATGCAAGGATCGCTGCGCGGCAACGCCGGCCCCCGCTACCGTCATACGGCCGACGAAAGCGCGCCCTACGAGACCATCACCATCGACAAGCTGACGCCCATCATCGGAGCGGAGATCGGCGGCATCGACCTCAGCCAGCCGCTCAGCAACCGCCAGCACGACGAAGTGCATCGCGCGCTCGCCGAGAACCTGGTGATCTTCTTCCGCGACCAGCACATCACGCCCGACCAGCACCTGGCCTTCGGCCGCATGTTCGGCGACCTGCACGTGCATCCCGCGGCGCCGCACGAGCCGGGCAAGCCCGAGCTGATGATCATCCACGCCGACAAGGAGTCGCCGCGCGCCAACGGCGAGGGCTGGCACAGCGACGTGAGCTGCGACCTCGAGCCGCCGATGGGCAGCATCCTCTACGTCAAGACCTGCCCGCCCAAGGGCGGCGACACGCTGTTCGCCTCGATGTACGCCGCCTACGAGGCGCTGTCGGACCGCATGAAGAAGTATCTCGAGGGCATGACCGCCATCCATGACGGCGAGCAGGTCTATCGTGGCCTCTATGCCAACTACGGAATCGCCGACAAGCCGAAGTATCCGCGCGCCGAGCATCCGGTGATCCGCACCCATCCGGTCACGGGCAAGAAGGCGCTCTACGTCAATCGCGGCTTCACCCGCGGCCTGGTCGGCGTGCCGCGCGACGAGAGCGACGGCATCCTGAACTATCTCTACCAGCACATGGAGAATCCGCTGTTCCAGTGCCGCTTCCGCTGGCGCGAGAACTCCATCGCCTTCTGGGACAATCGCTGCGTCCAGCACCGCGCGATGTGGGACTACTGGCCGCACACGCGCAGCGGAAACCGGGTGACAGTGGCTGGCGACAAGCCGTACTGATCCACGCGTGCTCGTCATCTTCGATTGCGACGGCGTGCTCGTTGATACCGAGCCGCTCGCCAACGCCAGCTTTTCGCGAGCGCTCCGGGCGCAAGGTCTCGATTGGTCGCCGGAGGAGACGATCCGCCGACTGATGGGCCTGTCGCTGAAGTCCTGTATCGAGATCTGCGAGGCCGAGCTCGGCCGCAGGCTGCCCGACGACTTTCTCGAGACGATGCAGGCCTATACGTACCAGAGCTTCCGCGATGCGCCGCTGCAGCCGATCGCCGGCGTGAAGGAGGCCATCGTTGCCTTGCAGAAGGAGGGCTACGACACCTGCGTCGCAAGCTCGGGCTCGCCCGAGAAGATGCGCTTCACGCTCGGTCTTACCGGACTGTGGGACCTGTTCGACGGGCGCATCTTCAGTGCGAGCCAAGTGCCGCGTGGGAAGCCGTTCCCCGACCTCTTCCTGCATGCCGCCATTGCCATGAACGTGCAGCCCTTCGACTGCGTCGTGGTCGAGGATTCCGTTCCCGGCGTGCGCGCCGCGCGCTCGGCGGGCATGCGGGCGCTGGCCTATGCCGGCGAGCCCTACGCCAACCGCGATGCCTTGCGCCAGGCCGGCGGCGAGCCGTTCAATCACATGAAGCAGCTGCCCGAGCTGGTGCAGGCATGACCGGCTCGTGGACCATGGGCACTGCAGCCATGGCCGCTGGAAGGGCCGAGCGCGTGATCGTGGTCGGCGCCGGCATGGCGGGCCTGGTGGCGGCGCGCCTGCTGCACGATTCGGGTTTTGCCGTCACCGTGCTCGAGGCGCGCAAGCGCATCGGCGGCCGCACCTGGACGGACGATTCGCTGGGTGCGCCACTCGATCTCGGCGGCTCATGGGTTCACGGCGTCGATGGTAATCCGCTGGCGCTGTGGTGTGGCAAGCTCGGCATCCCGCTGGTCGAATCGCATGGCGACCGTCTTCTGATCGACGACCGCGCCACTGCGCCGACGCGCGAGGGCCAGCGCCGCCGCGCCGTGATGGGAAGGGCTGCCTTCAAGGCGGCCATCGAATGGGCGAGCTGGCGCAGCAAGGCGATGGCGCGGATCCGCGGTCCGCGCTCGATCTCGGTCAAGCAGGCCGTCGATCCCTTGCTGCACGCGTCCTGGCTGCCCGAAGTCGACAAGCTGGTGGTCGGTACCTTTGTCGAGATGAGCGAAGGCGTGCAGGGCGCGCCTTATGACGCCATCGCCGCCGAGGAGTGGTTTCCGACCGAGGGGCTGGAGCGCAACGCCCAACCGCGCGGCGGCTTTCGCACCCTGCTGGAGGACGCCGCCCAGAACATGGCGGTGCGCTTCGACGCCGCCGTCCAGCGCATCGCCTGGAGCGAATCGGGCGTGACCGCGATCCTGGCGAGCGGCGAGAAGATCGAAGCCGATCGCGCGCTGATCACCGCGCCCCTGGGACTGCTGCGCGCCGGCCTGCCGGCGCTGGATCCGCTGCCGCCCGAGGAGCAGCAGAAGGCGATCGGCCGCCTAGGCTACGGCGCCGGCATCCTGGGCAAGATTTACCTGCGCTTCCCCAAGCGCTTCTGGCCCGCCGAGCCCAAGTGGTTCGGCCGGCTGCCCGATTCGCCGGACCGCCGCGGCACCTTCAATACCTGGGTCAGCCACGTCGAGGAGACCGGCCGGCCGATCCTGCTGAGCTTCAGCAACGGCGCGACGGCGGCCCGTCTTGATCGCAGCGCCAGCGATGCCGAAGTGAAGGACGTGGCGATGGCCTCGCTGCGCAAGATGTTCGGTGACGACGTGGTCGAGCCCGACGCCATGCTTTATCCGCGCTGGCTGAGCGACCCCTGGTCACGCGGCGGCTACTCCTATCCCGGGGTCGGCAGCGCGCCGGAGGATCGCGAGGCGCACGCGCGACCGCTCGGCCGGCGCGTGTTCTTTGCCGGCGAGGCGACGGAGCCCATCGAATATGGCACGGTGCACGCCGCGCTGTGGTCGGGAGAGCAGGCGGCCGAGGCGATCTACCGGGCCGCCACCGGCGTTGAGGCGGCCAAGGGGGCGCGGCCGTGGGCCGGCGCACGCGAAGGCGCCGGGCGGCACAACGAAGGAATGTGAACCATGCTCGCCAACATCCTGTTCGTCCTGGTGATCGTGTCCGGCCTCGCCACGCTCGGCATGCTGTTCGCCGGCCTGGTCAACATGGCCCGCAACACCTCGAACGACATCGAAGGGGGCAGGCGCTCCAATCGCTTCATGTGGTGGCGCGTGCGCTTCCAGTTCCTGACGATCATCCTGATCGTCCTGTGGTATCTCGCCAGCCGAGGCTGACCGATGGTCACACTGACCCGCATCTACACCAAGGGCGGCGACGCCGGGCAGACCTCGCTCGGCCGCGGCGAGCGCGTGGCCAAGCACGATCCCCGGGTCGAGGCCTACGGCACCGTCGACGAAGCCAACTCGGTGATCGGCCTGGCGCGCAACGCCATCGTGCGCACGCCGCTCGGCGGCGACGTGTACGCCCAGGCCGATGCCATGCTTGCCCGCATCCAGAACGATCTGTTCGACCTCGGCGCCGACCTCTGCACGCCCGAGGGCGAGGCCAAGCGCGGCGAGCAGGAGCTGCGCATCGTCGCCTCGCAGGTCGAGCGGCTGGAGCACGAGATCGACGCCATGAACGGCGAGCTCGAGCCGCTGAAGTCGTTCATCCTGCCGGGCGGCAACGAGGCGGCGGCCTGCCTGCACCTTGCCCGCACCGTCGCACGCCGCGCCGAGCGGCGCATGACGCTCCTCGCCGCCGAGCAACCGATTAACCCTGAGGCGATCAAGTACATCAATCGCCTCTCCGATCACCTGTTCGTCCTGGCGCGGCGGCTGAACGACAACGGCGCCAGCGACGTGCTCTGGGTACCGGGAGGCGGACGTTGACCGAAGTACGCGACGCCGAATTGGCCGATCATTGGGAGTGGCACCGGATGTGGCTGGCCAACTGTGCTCACTACAGTGTTTCCATACCCGCGGCGGAAGACCGCGAGCTATGGCGCCGGATCATGGATCCGGATCACGCGGAAAGTGCCTTGGTGTGCGACGGTTCCAGTGGCAATGGCCGGCTGCTCGGCTTTGCACACTATATCCTTCGGCCGCATACGTTCAGCAGCCGCATGGTCTGTTATCTCGAAGACCTCTGGGTCGAGCCTTCGGCGCGTGGTGGCGGCCTTGGGCAAAAGGTCATCGAGGCTTTGAGCGCCCGTGGCAAGGAGCAAGGCTGGCGCCGCGTCTACTGGCATACCGAGGCCGACAATAAGGCGGCGCGCAGGCTGTACGACCGCGTCGCGCGGGCGACGGACTATGTCCGTTACGACATCGCCCTGCCGTGACGTCGCGGAGGACACCCTGTGGTTGCCGGTTGGCGGCGGTAGAGCCTACAAGCTGTTGAAAAATCGGACAAAAATGTCCCGCCCTGCGATTTTGTGCAGTGCGCCATAGCCTTGACATGATCGGCTGAACACCCCTACACGAAAACCCCTTCGCCGGACGGAAGGTACGGCGGCAACTCACCTATAGGCGCAACGCGATGAAAGTGCTGGTCGCGGTCAAGCGGGTCATCGACTACAACGTCAAGATCCGCGTCAAGGCCGACAACACGGGCGTCGAGACGGCGAACGTCAAGATGTCCATGAACCCCTTCGATGAGATCGCCGTGGAAGAGGCGATCCGCATGAAAGAGAAGGGCCTCGCGACCGAGATCATCGCCTTTTCCGCAGGACCTGCGCAGTGCCAGGAGACGATCCGCACCGCGCTCGCCATGGGCGCCGATCGCGGTGTGCTGGTGCAGACCGATGCCGAGCTGCAGCCGCTCGCTGTCGCAAAGCTGATGAAGGCGGTGGTCGACAAGGAGCAGCCCGGCCTGGTGATCGTCGGCAAGCAGGCGATCGACGACGATTCCAACCAGACCGGCCAGATGCTGGCCGCATTGCTCGGCTGGTCGCAGGGCACCTTCGCCAACAAGCTGCATGTCGCCGACGGCACCGCCGAGGTGAAGCGCGAGGTCGACGGTGGCCTCGAGAACATCAAGATCAAGCTGCCGGCGGTGATCACCACCGACCTGCGCCTCAACGAGCCGCGCTACGCCTCGCTGCCCAACATCATGAAGGCCAAGAAGAAGCCGATCGAGGTGCTGGCGCCGGATGCGCTCGGCGTCGACATCGCGCCGCGCCTCAAGGTGCTGAAGGTCGAGGAGCCGCCCAAGCGCAAGGCCGGCATCAAGGTGAAGACGGTTGCCGAGCTCGTCGACAAGCTGCGCAACGAAGCGGGAGTGATCTGACATGGCCGTCCTGGTTGTCGCCGCGCATGACGGCAAGACCGTTCGCAGCAACGTCGCGAACGCCGTGACGGCGGCCTCGCAAATGGGCCCCGAGGTGCATGTGCTGGTGGCCGGCAACAACGCCGGCGAGGCCGCCAAGTCGGCCGCCGCCATCCAGGGCGTCGCCAAGGTGCTCGACGCCGAGGATGCGGCCTATGCCAACTGGGTCGCCGAGGACGTTGCCCCGCTGGTGGTCAAGCTCGCGCCCAACTACAGCCACGTCGTGATGGCGGCCGATTCGGTGGGCAAGAACATCGCCCCGCGCGTCGCCGCGCTGCTGGATGTGGCGCAGGTCTCCGAGGCCATCCAGGTCGTGTCGCCCGACACCTTCGTGCGTCCGATCTATGCCGGCAACGCCATGGCGACGGTGCAGACCGCCGACAAGATCAAGGTCGTCACCGTGCGTCCGACCAACTTCAAGGCGGCGGCCACCGGCGGCTCCGCGCCGGTCGAGCAGATCGGCGGCACCGGCGCCGGCGGTCTTGCCTCTTACGTGGGCGCCGAGCTCTCCAAGAGCGAGCGGCCCGAGCTTACCAGCGCCAAGATCGTCGTCTCCGGCGGCCGCGGCCTGGCAAGCGGCGAGAACTTCAAGATGCTCGAGGCGCTGGCCGACAAGCTCGGCGCCGGCCTCGGCGCCAGCCGTGCGGCGGTCGATGCGGGCTACGTGCCCAACGACTACCAGGTCGGCCAGACCGGCAAGGTGGTGGCGCCCGACCTCTATATCGCCATCGGCATCTCCGGCGCGATCCAGCATCTCGCCGGCATGAAGGACAGCAAGACCATCGTGGCGATCAACAAGGACGAGGAAGCCCCGATCTTCCAGGTGGCCGATTACGGCATCGTGGGCGATCTCTTCCAGATCGTGCCCGAGCTGACAGCTGCGGTGGAAAAGAAGTAACGCGGAGTATCGCGTCATGATCAAGCGCATCGGCGTCATCGGTGCTGGCCAGATGGGTAGCGGCATCGCCCATGTCTGCGCCCTCAAGGGCTTCGATATCCGTCTCGCGGATGTCGACCAGGCGCACCTCGACAAGGGGATAGACGCAATCGGCCGCAACATGGATCGCCAGATCGGCCGCGGCATGATCCGGCCCGAGGACAAGGATGCCGCGATCAAGCGCATCACGACCGGCATCGACTACAAGCAGTTCGCCGACTGCGACCTGATCGTCGAGGCGGCGACCGAGAACGAGGCGGTCAAGCGCGAGATCTTCAAGAAGGTCTGCGAAGGCCTGCCGCCCAACGTGTTGCTGGCCACCAACACCTCGTCGATCTCGGTGACGCGCCTGGCTTCGGTCACCGACCGGCCCGGCAAGTTCATGGGCATGCACTTCATGAACCCGGTGCCGATGATGGGCCTGGTCGAGCTGATCCGCGGCATCGCCACCGAGGAAGAGACCTTCCGCACCGTGCGCGACGTCGTGGTGAAGCTCGAGAAGAAGCCGGTGAACGCCGAGGACTTCCCGGCCTTCATCGTCAACCGCATCCTGCTGCCGATGATCAACGAGGCCGTCTACGCGCTCTACGAAGGCGTTGGCAATGTCGAGGCGATCGACACCGGCATGAAGCTCGGCGCCAACCATCCGATGGGCCCGCTCGAGCTCGCCGACTTCATCGGGCTCGATACCTGCCTGTCGGTGATGCAGGTGCTGCACGAGGGCTTGGCCGATTCCAAGTACCGGCCGTGTCCGCTGCTGGTGAAGTACGTCGAGGCCGGCTGGGTCGGTCGCAAGGTCAAGCGCGGCTTCTACGACTACTCGGGTGAGCGGCCAGTACCGACCCGCTGACGAGCCGCAATTTATGAGCAGGGAGTCGCTCCCGCATCCGCGTCGGCGCTGATCCAGCCCATTTCGCCGTGCACCGAGCGCCGACGTTGAATGCGAGCAAGCGGCGGCTACATCCGGACAAGGCTGTCAGTTACAATGCCGTCGATTTCGTCGTGGCAGGAAAACATGATGTCGAAGGCGGCGCGTCTTTCTCTCCTTTTGTCCGTCCTGGTTGGGCTGGGTGCGGCGGCGGTCCCTTTCGTGCCGGCGCAGGCGCAATGGGTATTCGTCGCCCGCAAGGCGCTCGGGCGCATCGAGCATATGAGGGAAAGCCAGCAGGGCGGCCAGGGAAGCTATGACTTCGCCACCGTCCTGCTCGACGCGCCGGCCGACAAGGTGTTTGCCACGGCTCTGGAAATGGCGCGCAAGAACAGGGCCGTGCGTGTCATCATGCAGGATCCCGGCCAGCGTCGGTTCCAGATCGCCGAAGGCGATCGCACGGCCACCTTCAACGTCGTGGCCTTCAACGAGGACGTCTCGCAGATGATGATCGCCGGTCACGCCGGGCCGGGTGAGGATTCGACCACCTCGCGCGTCGTCCAGGCCGTGCTGCGCGTCTGCAAGGAGATGGGCAAGCACTGCCAGGTCGGCGGCTGACCTCGCGTTCTTCGGCGTCTGGCGCGATCCGCGCAGCTCGGCACATCAAGAAGCTCATCCGCGTGCCCGAATTGAGCCGTGACGCTTTGGCCATTTGTTTCGCTGCAGCGCCCTGCGAGACTTTGGCCAATTGAACCGGCCAAGAGGAGCCGATGGCGCACCCGCCGATCCGCATCGCCGTCCTTTATTTCGCTCATGAGACCGTGACGTTCCTCCGGAACGACACCACGCTCGACGACTTCATCTACGAAGGCTCGCCCGCCAAGGGCGAGGCGCTGCTGGCGCACGACCCGAAATCGTACATGGGCGGCTTCGTGAAGGTGGCGCGCGAGTTCGACGGCGTGGAACTGGTGGGCATCGAATCGCCGCTGTTCCCCAAGACCGGCACGGGCTCGGGCTGGATCACGCAGGAAGCTTACGAGACCTTCGTCGGCCGCATGATCGCCGAGTTCGAGGCGACGGGTCCCTACGACGGCGTCTATCTCAGCCTGCACGGCGCCATGGGGGTGCGCGGCGTGGCGAGGCCCGAGGCCGAGCTGGCGCGGCGGGTGCGCGCGGTGGTCAGTCGTAAGGCCTTCATCGTCGGCACCTTCGATCCGCACGGCAACGAGGATGAGGAATTCCTGGCGCACGCCGACATGGCGTTCACGGTGAAGTACTTCCCGCATTACGACAGCCACCTGCAGGGTGAGCGCGCGGCGCGCATGCTGGTGCGCGCCATCCGCGGCGACTACAAGCCCGCCACCGTGACGCAGCGCGTGCCGATCCTCTCGCCGACCGTGCTGCAATGGACCGGCGCCTCGCCCTGGATGGACCTGGTGCAGCGTGCGCTCACCTGGGAGGCGCGCGAGCCCGACCTCTATGTGAACTTCTTCTTCGGCTTTCCCTTTGCCGACGTGCCGGACGTCGGCATGACCTTCCAGGTCATGGCCAATGGCGATCCGGCGTTGGCACGCCACGTCGCCGACGACATGGCTGCGGCGGCCTGGCGCCAGCGCAAGGCGCTGATCGGCTCGACCAAGGTGTACACGATCCCCGAAGGCGTAACGCTCGCCAAGGAGGCGGTGGCGCGCGGCGCGACGCCGGTCGTGCTGGCCGACCACAGCGACCGCTCGGGCTCGGCGACCTGGATCCTGAAGGAGGTCATCGAGCAGGATCTGTCGGACGTCCTGATCGCAACGGTGGCAGATGCCAAGGCGATCGATGCGCTCACGGCCAAGGGTGTGAAAGCAGGCGATGCCTTCGACATGGCGGTGGGCGGGCTGGTCGACGAATCGGCGGGTGCGCCGGTGCGCGTGCAGGGCACGGTGATGGCCGCCGGCGAAGGCCGCGGCCAGCTCTGGGTCGCCGTCAAATTCGGCCAGGGCAACGTGCTGGTGCTGAGCCGCTATCTCGTGCAGATCATGGAGCCCGCATCGCTGAGCGCGCTTGGCCTCGACGTGTCGGCCTTCAAGGTGTTCGCCATCAAGTCGCGCGTGCACTTCCGCCGCGGCTTCGACGACAGCGGCTTTGCCAAGACGATCCTGCTGGTCGAGCCGGTCGAGCCGTTCCTCGGCACGGTGCGGCTTGAAGGCCTGCCGTACCAGAATGTCGACCTAAAGAAGTTCTACCCCTACGGCGACCCGAAGTTTCCATAGTCGTCAGAGAAGGCCGCTGAGCTCTCGGCGGCCGTCAATGACAGCGACGAGGTCGACTTCGTCCTTTCTGGAATCGTACTCGTACAAGAGCAGGTAATTGCCTTCGACCAGCATGCGCGTGCCACGGCGGATGTCGTTCCGCAGGGCGCCGATTGGGGGAAACGACGCAGGATCTGCAGCTTTGCATCGATCCGCAGAAGAACGCGGTCCGCGGCAGCTGGATTGTTCGCGGCGATGTACCGCCAGATCTCGCGGAGGTCGGCTTCCGCCCGCCGTGTGACGAAAAAGCTCAGCCACGCCGGCGAGTGCGACCCTTGAGTGCGGCCTGCTCCTCGGCAAGCACCCGTTTCAAGTCCAGACGACCCGTCCTGCCGCTGGCCTTGCCTTCGTCCCAGCGATGGCGGAGGACCGCAACATCGCGTTCGCGTAGTTGCCGCCGCGATTCCCAGAGCCGAAGGGCATCGCGAATGACTTCGCTCGTCGAGGCGTACTCGCCCTTCTCGACGGCCTCGCGAACGGACTTGGCCATCGGTGCGGGCAACGCCACACTCAGCCGCTCAATTTCTGCCATCTCCGCGACCTCCTGCGAGAGGATAGCGCCCGTGGCGCTGCTGAAGAAGTATTAAATGTTATGAATAATGGAGATCAGAATCCCGAGCGTGTCGGCGCCACCACAATGTCGCGGATGCAGATCGTGGGTGGCAGCTTCCAGCAGTAGAGCACGACCTCGGCCAACTGTTCGGCAGACAGGAAATCGGGATTGCCGAGCAGGCGGCAATATTCCTCGAAGCTGATGCCCATGCCCTGGTGGATATTTGTCTTGATATAGGCCGGCGCCACGTTGATTACGCGCACGCCCTGCATGCCGACTGCTTCGCGCAGCGACTCCGAAGCGGCACGCACGGCGTACTTCGAGGCGGTGTAGCCCACTGCCACAGGGCTGGTCTTGCGGTCGCTGACCGAGCTGATGTTGATAATGGTGCCGGACTTGGCGGCGGTCATGTCGCCGAGCACGACCTTGGTGGCGTTGAGCGTACCCTTCAGGTTGACGTCGATCTCGTGGCTGAAGGCGGCGGGCTCGACGTCGGTGAAGGCGCGCGCATCGGCCATGCCGGCATTGTTGATCAGGCAGCCTGTCTTGCCGAACTTCGCCTCGGCGTTGCGGATGGCGCGCTCCAGCGCGGCGTAATCGGCCACATCAGCCTGCGCGTAGACAGTGCGATCCTCCGGCAGCCCGTCGATCGGCTTCATGTGACGCGCGATCAACAACAGGGCATTGCCTTCCTTGGCGAAGGCGCGGGCGATCGCGAGGCCGATGCCGGAGCTCGCCCCTGTAACGACGACAAGCGGATCGGCCATGATGGGCCTGGACCTCAGCTCATCGCCGCCCGCATCAGGGCGAGCCCTTCCGGCGTGTCCCAGTCGGCATCGCCTTCGATGCGGCCGAGCTCGCGGCCGGCCGGATCGACCAGGATCGAGGTCGGCAGCAGGGTCACGCCCAGCGTCGACATCGCCTTGCGGCCCTTGTCGTAAAAGACGCGGAGATCGATCAGCTTCTGCTCTTTGTAGAAGGGCACGACCTTGGGCTTGGACGGGCCGTCGAGCGAGATCGGGATCACCAGGAACCTGTCGCGCGGCATCTCGGCCTGCAGGCGGTCGAGGCTCGGCATTTCCTTCACGCACGGCGCACACCAGGTCGCCCACAGATTGATCAGGCGCGCCTGGCCGTTGAGCTCGGACAACCGTACCGGCTGGTCGTTGACGTCGAGGAATTCGAGATCCGGCAGCGGCTTGGGCGGCGTGGTGAGCTTGAAGCGCTTCATCGACCCCTTGATCAGGGCTGAGGAAATCTCGGCCCGGGCCGTTGCTGCGCTAATGAATGTGGCGGCCGCCCCCGCCATGACAAGGCGGCGGCTGGGGAGGAAATCTCGTACGGGATATGCCATAAGCCGCGTTCCTAAAGGACTACTGGCTCATATTCATGGCACGGAAGAACACGACTGCGCGAGTACCGAAGCGGCAATCCAATACGATGTGGGGCGGCCGCTACAAGCTCGGCCCGGCGGAAATCATGGAGAAGATCAACGCCTCCATCGGATTCGACCGCCGCCTCTACGCGCAGGACATCGCAGGATCGCTCGCCCACTGCGACATGTTGGTGGCCCAGGGCATCCTCTCCGCCAAGGACGGCCGCGCCATCAAGCGCGGACTGGCCAAGGTGCGCGAGGAGATCGAATCCGGCCGCTTCAAGTTCTCCACCAAGCTCGAGGACATCCATTTCAACGTCGAGGGCCGGCTGACCGACCTCATCGGACCGGCCGGCGGACGCCTGCACACGGCGCGCTCGCGCAACGACCAGATCGCTCTCGATGTCCGGCTGTGGGTGCGCGACACCATCGACCGCTTCGAGCCGATGCTGGCCGACCTGCAGGCCGCGCTGATCGACCGCGCCGAGGAATATGCCGCGACCATCATGCCGGGCTTCACCCATCTGCAGACGGCGCAGCCCATCACCTTCGGCCATCATCTGCTGGCCTATGTCGAGATGTTCGGCCGCGACCGCAGCCGCCTCGCCGACTGTCGTGCGCGCCTGAACGAATCGCCGCTGGGTGCCGCGGCGCTCGCGGGCTCGCCGCATCCCATCGATCCGCGCAAGACCGCCAAGGCGTTGGGTTTCGACCGCCCGATGGCCAACTCGCTGGATGCGGTGTCGGACCGCGACTATGTCGTGGAGTTCATCGCCGCCGCCTCGCTCACGGCGGTCCACCTGTCGCGGCTGTCCGAGGAGATCGTGATCTGGTGCTCGGCGCCCTTTCGCTTCGTCGCGCTATCGGACGCCTTCACCACCGGCAGCTCGATCATGCCGCAGAAGCGCAATCCCGACGCCGCCGAGCTGACGCGCGCCAAGGTCGGCCGCATCGTCGGCGCCTTCACGGCGCTCTGCATCATCCTGAAGGGCCTGCCGCTCACCTACGGCAAGGACATGCAGGAGGACAAGGAGCCGTTGTTCGACGCCGCCGATTCGCTCGAGCTCGGCATCGCGGCCATGGCCGGCATGGTGCGCGACCTCAAGGCCAATCCCCAACGCATGCGCGCGGTCGCCTCGGCCGACTATTCCGTCGCCACCGACCTTGCCGACTGGCTGGTGCGCAAGGTCGGCCTGCCGTTCCGCCAGGCCCATCACGTTACCGGCCGGCTGGTCGGCATCGCCGCCGACAAGGGCGTCGACCTCGACAAGCTCTCGCTCACCGAGATGCAGGCCGTCGAGCCCAAGATCGATCGCGGCGTCTATCGCGTGCTGACCGTCGAGGCGTCGGTCAATGCCCGCAGGAGCCTGGGCGGCACCGCTCCCTCCAATGTCGCGCGCGCCGTCAAGGAAGCGCGTCGTCGTTTCCTGGGGCGTGGCCGATGAGCTTCTTCGCCTACAAGAACGGTGAGATGCACGCCGAGGGCGTGTCGCTCGCCACCATCGCTGCCCAGGTGGGCACGCCTTTCTATTGTTACTCGGCAGGCGCCATGCGTGCGGCCTGGAAGGAGTTTGCTGACCACATCAAGGGCATGAACGCCGAGGTCTGCTACGCCATGAAGGCCAACAGCAACCTCGCGGTGGTCCGCCTGTTCGGCGAGCTGGGAGCCGGAGCCGACATCGTCTCGGTCGGTGAGATGCGCCGTGCGCTGGCGGCCGGCATCCCGGCCAAGCGCATCATCTATTCCGGCGTCGGCAAGAAGCCCTCGGAGCTGATGGCGGCGCTCGAGGCGGGGGTCGGCCAGATCAACGTCGAGAGCTCATGGGAGCTTGAGACCTTGAACGCGGTGGCCGGCCAGCTTGGCGTCAAGGCGGGCATCACCATCCGGGTGAACCCCGACGTCGACGCCAAGACCCACGCCAAGATCACGACTGGGCGCAAGGGAAACAAGTTCGGCATCGACTTTGACTTGGCCCGCGAGGCCTACGCCTTGGCCGGCCGCCTGCCCAACCTCAATGTCGTGGGGGTGGCGATGCATATCGGCTCGCAGCTCACCTCGCTCGACCCCTACCGCGATGCCATCGTGCGGGTCCGGGAGCTCATCGGGCAGCTGCGCGCCGACGGCCACCGCATCGACCGCTTCGATATCGGCGGCGGCCTGGGGATCGTTTATGCCCAGGAGAAGCCGCCCGCGATCGCCGACTTCCTGGCGATGGTCGCCCGGGAAACTGCAGGGCTGGGTTGCGCGTTGACCTTCGAGCCTGGCCGTCGGCTGGTCGGCGAAGCGGGCGTGCTCGTGAGCGAGGTGATCCTCGTGAAGCCCGGTGCGGCAAAGACTTTCGTGATCGTCGACGCAGCCATGAACGACCTGATCAGGCCCACCCTTTATGAGGCTTGGCACGAAATCGTACCGGTCCGTGAACGCCCCGCTGCCGCCACGATCCGCTGTGACATTGTCGGGCCGATCTGCGAATCCGGAGACTACCTGGCACAGGACCGTGATATGGCGCCGCTGGCTGCCGGAGACTTGATCATGATACGCTCGGCCGGCGCCTATGGGGCCGTGATGGCCTCGACCTACAACAGCCGGCCCCTGGCGCCGGAAGTCATGGTCGATGGCACGCGATTTGCGGTCACCCGGCCAAGGCCTTCGATTGACGAGATGCTCTCGGCCGAGCGGTTCGCGCCCTGGCAGGGGGTGAAGTCTTAAGCGTAAGTGGAAGTCTTAAGCGTAAGCGAAAGGACGGCGATGGACGCCAGCCAGACCACCACCTTCCAGGCCCCCGGGCTTAGCCGTAAGATCGGTCTGGCGTGGGCGGCCCTGGCCTGGGAAAGCCTGTGGCCCCGGCTGGTGCCGGTGCTGTCCTTCGTGGCGCTGTTCATCGCTGCCGCCCACCTCGACCTGTTCTCCGGTCTCGACCCCTGGGTCCATACCGGCATCCTTGCCGCCCTGGCGCTGGCTTTGGCTGGGCTGATGTGGTGGCGCCTGCGCGATTTCGCGTGGCCCACGCAGGAAGCAGCCATCCGCCGCCTCGAGCGTGACAGTGGCGTCCCGCACCGCCCGCTGGTGGCCGTGCAGGACACGCTTGCTGCCGGCTCCTCCGATCCGATGGCCACGGCCCTGTGGGAGGCCCACCGCCGCCGCGAGGCCGAGCGGCTTGCCGGCCTCAGCAACAAGCCGGCGCATCCCGGCCTTGCCGTCCTCGACAGCTGGGCGCTGCGCTATGTGCCGTTGCTGGCCCTGGTCGTGGCTCTGGCCGTTGCCGGCGGCTGGCGCGCCGATCGCATGGCCGCGGCCTTCACCCCGGCATTTCCGCCGCCGCCGCCGGTCGTCGCCAATCTCTGGATCGCCCCGCCGGCCTACACCGGCAAGCCGCCGATCTATCTGGACATGGCCGACAAGGACAAGCTCCTGCGCGTGCCCGTCGGCAGCAAGCTTGCGGGCTTCGTCGACGACGTGCGCGGCCGCAAGCCGCCGCAGTTGGTGATCGACGGCAAGGGCACCGAGTTCGCCACCGTGGGCAAGGGCAAGTACCAGGTCGAGCAGGTCATCACCGAGGGCAAGGACATCGTGCTGAGGGCGCGCGGCGATGAGCAGGCGCACTGGAAGCTCCATGTGATCCCCGACCTCGCGCCGACCATCGAGTTCGCCAAGCCGATCGGCGTCGACAAGTGGTCGACCAAGATCGATTACATCGCCGGCGACGATTTCGGCGTGACCGGCGTGCAGCTGCAGATCCGCCTGCACGGCAGCGTGCTGGGCGACGACATGCTGAGCAGCGACGAGGAGCCCGAGGTAATCCGCCTCGACCTGCCGGTCGCGGGCAACACCAAGAAGGTGTCGGACACCTTCGTGCGCGACCTCACCAGCCATCCGTGGGCCGGCCTCAAGGTCACGGTGATGCTGTTCGCCACCGATGCGCTCGGCCAGAAGGGCCGCAGCTCGGTCGAGACCTTCCTGCTGCCCGAGCGCGTGTTCAACGACCCGACGGCGCGCGCCCTGATCGTGCTGCGCAAGGCGTTGACGCGCGATCCCAAGGCCTTGCGCCTCGAGGTCGCCGACGGCATGCGCATGGTCCAGTCCAAGCCCGAGGCGTACCGCAACGATTCGGTGGTGCAGCTCGGCTTGCGCATCGGCGCGACGCGGCTCGCCCAGGACGACAGCAAGGCCACCATCACCGAGACCCAGAAGCTCCTGTGGGATCTCGCCATGCGCCTCGAAGGCGGCGCCCAGACCGATGCCGAGCGCGCGCTCGAGCAGGCGCGCCAGGAGCTGCGCGACGCCGTGCAGCGCAATGCCGGCGACGAGGAGATCGAGCGCCTGATCCAGCAGCTCTATGACGCCATGGCGCGCTGGCAGAAGGAACTCGCCGAACGCATGAAGGATCCGGAAGAACGCCAGCGCATGATGGAGCAGGCGGAGAAGATGGATCCCAACAACACCATCACCGGCGACGATCTGCAGAAGATGCTGGATAAGATCCGCGAGATGGCCAAGAACGGCCAGCGCGAGGAAGCCAAGCGCCTGCTCGAAGAGCTGCGCAAGATGATGGAGAACGCCACGCCGATGATGGCCCAGCCAGGCCAGCAGCGTCAGCAGGGCCAGCGCGGCCAGCAGGGCCAGGGCAATCAGCAGGGCCGCGAGATGATGAACCAACTCGACCGCCTGTCGCGCCGGCAGAACCAGCTGCTGGGCGAGAGCGAGCGCGAGGGGCGTCAGCAACAGGGCCGCCAGGGTCAGCAGGGCCAGCGCCAACAGGGCCAGCAAGGGCAGCAGGGTCAACAGGGACAGCAAGGCCAACAGGGCCAGCGCGGCCAGCAGGGCGACGGCCAGTGGGGCGAGCAGCAGCGCGGCCAGCAGGAAGGCCTGCGTCGTCAGCTCGGCGAATTCATGAACAAGCTCGACGAGAACGGCATGGGCATGCCGGAATCGCTGGGCCGCGCCGAACGCAACATGCGCGAGGCCGAGGATGCGCTGCGCCGCGGCGATCCGCGCGAGGCCTCGCGTTCGCAGCGCCGCGCGCTCGACAACCTGCAGCAGGGCATGACCGACATGGCCGAGGCGATGCGCCAGCGCGGGCCCGGCAACAACCAGGACATCGCCGAGATCGAGGAGCGCGAGCGCCGCAGCGAGGACCGCGATCCGCTGGGCCGCTCCGACGGCAATTACGGCGACGCGGTCGATACCGGTGTCGACAAGGTGCCGCTGGAGCTCGAGCGCCAGCGCAGCCGCGAGATCCTCGACGAGCTGCGCCGTCGCGCCGGCGAGCAGCGCCCCAAGGACGAGCTCGACTACATCGACCGCCTGCTGAAGACCTACTGATCGGCGGCAGCGGGAGCCGCACCATGCGCTTGCTCGCGGTGCTCATTGCTGCCGGGCTCCTCGCTGCGGGCTCTGCCGCTGCGCAGAGCCAGATGGAGCTGAACCAGCAGGCTGGTGCCGAGCTGCGCAAGTCGGATGAGCGCCTGAACACCGTCTACAAGGCGCTCCTTGCGAAGGTCTCCGAAGCCGGCAAAACCAAGCTGCAGACCGCCCAACAGGCGTGGCTGCGCTTCCGTGACCAGGAATGCGAGTTCGAGACGATGGGAACGGTCGGCGGCTCCATCCATTCGATGATCGTCGCCGGCTGCCTGACGCGCCTGACCGATCAGCGGGTCAAGGACCTCGAAGCCCAGCTGAACTGCAAGGAAGGCGACCTTTCCTGCGGCGGGCAGTGAGGGAGCGCGGGCCTCCGGCCCGCTCATGATCATGATGCGGGCCAGAGGCCCGCGCTCCCTTAAGACGACTTTTCCACCACCCCGATATACGGCAGGCCGCGGAAGCGGTGCGCCCAGTCCAGGCCGTAGCCGACCAAAAATTCGTCGCCGCACTGGAAGCCCACGAAGTCGGCTTCGAGCTTGGTCTTCCGCTTGCCCGGCTTGTCGAGCAGGGTGCAGATCGAGACGTGCTTGGCGCCGCGCTCCAGCAGGAGATTGCGTGCGAAGCTCAGCGTCAGCCCTGACTCCAGGATATCGTCGACCAGCAGCACCTCGCGCTCGCGCACGTCGTCGATGATGTCGCGCAGCACGCGCACGCGGCCGCTGGTCTCGGTGCCGGTGCCGTAGCTCGACAGCGTGACGAAATCCATCGCCCAGTCGGCGCCGGCCCGGCTCAGCGCGCGGATGAGGTCGGCGGCGAACACGAAGCTGCCTTTCAGGACCGAGACCACCAGGGTATCGGCCGGCAGCTTGGCGGCAAGCTCGCCCGCCATGACATCGACGCGCGCGGCGATCTGGGCGGCGGAGAAACGGACGGTGACGGTGGGACGGCCGGGCATGGAGGGCTCGCTGGTCGACGGTCGGGACTATAGATGTCGATACTATCGCCCGAAAACCGTGCGCAAGCCGTCCGTGGAGAGGACCACGCGCCATTCGGCGGGCATCGCTTCCCGGATGTCGTCGCGCAAGGCGTACACGGCGATGCCAAGCACGACCACCAACACGGCCACGGCGCCGGCCGCCCAGCGCCACCAATGGGTCTTGGTGGCGGGTGTTGCGAGCGCCGGCAGCCCCGAATTGTAGCTGGGCGGGCGGATCACGAAATCCGGCACCGGGCGCGGCGGCGGTACTACCGCCGCGGGCGCGATCGGCCGTTCACGCCAGCGATGGCTGCAGCGCACGCACTGGACGGTGCGTCCGGATGGGCCGATCGCCATCGGATCGACGGCGTAACGCGCGCCGCAATTGGGACAGGTGACCTGCATGGTTGGCGAGGAATTCCCCTTTAAGGGGTGCTTGCGGCCGGACATTAGGCCACTAAAACTGGCCTTACAATGCTCGGCCTCCGACTGCGTTCGCTGCTCTTCAATGTCGGCTGGTATGTCGGGACCGCGATCATTGCCATCGTCGGCATGCCCATCCTCCTGCTGCCGCGACGCGCCGTAGTCGCGTGGGCAGATTTCTGGATCGACTTCTGTCTGTGGTGGGTCAAGGTTACCTGTCGCATCACGCATCGCGTACGCGGCTTCGAGAAGCTGCCGCCCGGCCCCGTGATCATCGCCGCCAAGCACCAGTCGTCGTGGGAGACGCTTGCCTTCCATCGCCTGTTTCCCGATGCCGCGACGGTGTTGAAACGCGAGCTGATCTTCATCCCCGTGGTCGGCTGGGCGATGGCGCGCGCCGGCAACATCGCCGTCGAGCGCGGCGACGGGTCGAAGGCGCTGCGCAGCCTGCTGCGCCAGTCCAGGGCGGCGCTGGCTGAGGGCCGCTCGATCCTGATCTATCCCGAGGGTACTCGGACGCCGGTTGGATCTAGCCTGCCGTATCATGCCGGCACCGCGGCGCTCTATCGCCAGCTTGACGTGCCGGTCATCCCGGTGGCCCTCAATTCGGGCCTGTTCTGGGGACGGCGCAAGTTCGTCAAACGGCCGGGTGTCATCGATGTGGAAGTCCTCGATCCCATCCCGCCCGGGCTCGATCGCAAGAATTTCATGAACACCCTGCGCGAGAGGATCGAAGAGGCCACCAACCGGTTGGTGGACGGCGCGCAACGCGGCTAGATAAGCTTGAGGAGCTTGCGTTCACTGTATGTTCTGATAGAATGGTCTGTTCCAGCCGACGCTACCCGCCCCAAAAATGGGGTGCCGCCAAGGGGCGGTGGGGGGTAGCGGAAACTGCGGAAAATGCGGAAACCCCGCTTCAGTAGCGAGTACGAAGGTTCGGACGATGGATTGGGCCTCGGTCTCCCAGCGCATCTGGGACATGAAATACCGCTTCCGCGATGCTGCGGGGGACGCCGATGCCGACCTCGACGCCACGTGGTGGCGCGTGGCCCGCGCCCTGGCAGCGCCCGAGCGCGATCCGGAGCTGTGGGCGGGCCGTTTTCATGACGCCCTTCAGGGCTTCAAATTCCTGCCGGCCGGCCGGGTGATCGCAGGGGCCGGCACGGGCCGCTCCGTCACCCTGTTCAACTGCTTCGTCATGGGTTCGATCCCCGACGACATGTCGGGCATCTTCGAGAACCTGCGCGAGGCCGCGCTGACCATGCAGCAGGGCGGCGGCATCGGGCACGATTTCTCGACTCTGCGTCCACAGGGCGCACCGGTGATGGGCGTCGGCGCCGACGCCTCTGGGCCGCTGTCGTTCATGGATGTGTGGGACGCGATGTGCCGCACCATCATGAGCGCGGGTTCGCGCCGCGGCGCCATGATGGCGACCCTGCGCTGCGACCATCCCGACATCGAAGCCTTCGTCGACGCCAAGCGCGATCCCAAGCGGCTGCGCATGTTCAACGTCTCGGTGCTGGTCACCGACGCCTTCATGAAGGCGGTGAAGGAAGACGGCGACTGGGACCTGGTGTTCGGCGGCAAGGTCTTCCGCACGGTCAAGGCCCGGGCGCTGTGGGAGCGCATCATGCGCGCCACCTACGAGGTCGCCGAGCCCGGGGTGATCTTCATCGATCGCGTCAACCGGCGGAACAATCTCCATTACTGCGAGAGCATCCAGGCCACGAACCCGTGTGGTGAGCAGCCGCTGCCCCCGTACGGCGCCTGCCTGCTCGGCTCGATCAATCTCGGCGCCCTGGTGAAGGAGCCGTTCACGCCGCGCGCGCGGCTCGACCTCGAGGCGCTGGAGCGGCTGGTGCCGCTCGCCGTGCGCATGCTCGACAACGTGATCGACGTGTCGCGCTTTCCGCTGCCGCAGCAGGAGCGCGAGGCCAAGGCGAAGCGCCGCATAGGACTCGGCGTCACGGGCCTGGCCGACGCGCTGATCTTTTGCAGCGTGCGCTATGGATCGCCCGAGGCCGTGAAGCTCACACGCGAATGGCTGGCCGCCGTGCAGCGGCTCTCCTATCTGGCGTCGGCCGACATCGCCGCCGAGAAGGGCAGTTTCCCGCTCTACGATCGCGCGCGTTATCTCGCGGGCGAGACGATCAATGCGTTGCCCGACGACGTGCGCTCAGCGATTAGCCGCTACGGCATCCGCAACGCCTTGCTGAACTCGATCGCACCCACCGGCACGATCTCGCTGCTGGCCGACAATGTCTCTTCCGGCATCGAGCCGGTCTTCGCCTTCAGCTTCGTGCGCCATGTCCTGCAGCCCGACGGCAACAAGCGCGAGGAGGCGGTGGAGGATCACGCCATGCGCGTCTGGCGCGCGCTGAAGGGCAACGAGCAGCCGCCGTCGGATGTGTTCGTCGATGCCCAGACGCTCTCGCCCGCCGATCACCTGGCGATGCAGGCGGCCGCGCAGGACTATGTCGACAGCTCGATCTCCAAGACCATCAACCTGCCGCGCGACATCTCGTTCGAGGCCTTCAAGGGCGTCTACGAGGAGGCCTATGCGACGGGCTGCAAGGGCTGCACGACCTACCGACCCAACGACGTCACGGGTGCGGTGCTCGAGGTGAAACCCGCTGAGGCCAAGCCCGCGGCCGCACTGGTGCCGGCGGCGCGTGAAGCCGGCGTCGTCTACATCGCCCAGCCGCTCGACCGGCCGGAAGACCTGCCGGGGCGCACCTACAAGATCAAATGGCCGGGTAGCGACCATGCGATCTATATCACCATCAACGACGTGATGCAGGATGGCCGGCGCCGGCCGTTCGAGATCTTCATCAACTCCAAGAACATGGAGCACTACGCCTGGACCGTGGCGCTGACCCGCATGATCTCGGCGGTGTTCCGCCGTGGCGGCGACGTGTCGTTCGTCGTCGAGGAGCTGAAGGCGGTGTTCGACCCGCGCGGCGGGCAGTGGATGGAGGGCCGCTACGTGCCCTCGCTGCTGGCCGCCATCGGCGGCGTGATCGAGCGCCACCTTGTCGAGATCGGCTTCCTGGCGCCTGCCGACCAGCCGCGCATCACCGACGCCGTCGAGCAGCGGCTGCGCCTCGCCGCGGGCGCACGCGAGCCGGGCGAGGGCGGTGCACCCGCAGCCGCGCTCGGCCAGTGCCCGAACTGCGGCGCCGCGGCGCTCACCCACCAGGAAGGCTGCGACGTCTGCCTGAACTGCGGCTATTCGCGTTGTGGCTAGCCAAGCTCGAGCTGGATGCCGGCCGCCTTGCTGACGCCGGCCCACAGCGTGGCGAAGTCGCCGACGAACTTGGTGTATTCCGCGGGCGTCATCGGCTTGTCCTCCGGGAGCAGCACGACCTCCTTGAAGCGCTCGACGACCTCGGGCGACTTGTAGGCCTTCTGCAGCTCCTCGTAGAGCCGGACCACGACCTCGGGCGCCATGCCCTTGGGGCCGGAGATGCCGACCCAGGTCGAGGTGGTGAGCTTGGCGAAGCCCTGCTCGGCGAAGGTCGGCGCGTTGGGATACATGTCGATGCGCTTCTCCGAGCTTACCGCCAGCAGGCGTACCTTGCCGGAATTGATGTGCGGCACGTTGGTGGTGATGGGATCGAACATCGACGGGATGACGCCCGCCAGCATGTCCTGCAACGAGGGCGCCGAGCCCTTGTAGGGAACGTGCTTCAGCCTGATACCGGCCTCGCTCGACAGCAGCTCGCCCATCAGATGAGTGTTGGAGCCGATGCCCGAACTGCCGAAGGCGATCTGGTCGGGCTTGGCCTTGGCGTCGGCGATGTAGTCGGCGAGCGTCTTGTAGGGCGACTCGGCCGGCACGATCAGGACGTTAGGCGTATGGCCGATCAGGGTGACGTGGGTGAAGTCGGTGACGACGTTGTAGGGCAGCTTGGGATAGATGCCGGGCGCGATGCCGAGCGGCGAGGCGTGGGAGATGACGAGCGTATAGCCGTCCGGCGCAGACTTGGCCGCAAGGTCCGAGCCGATCGTGCCGCCGGCACCGGGCTTGTTCTCCACGACCACCTGGGTACCGAGAGCCGCCGTGAGCTTGGGTGCCAGGATGCGCGAGATCGTGTCCGCCGTGCCGCCGGGCGGGAAGGTGGCGATGAGCTTGATGGGCTGCTTGCTCGGCCAACCCGGGCTTGCCTTGGCGATGGGTCCGGCCAGCGACGAACCGAGCGTGGCGGCCGAGGCGGCAAGCATGGTACGGCGGGTGAACTTCATTGGGGCGCTCCTTGTTTGTGCAGGGAGTGCAGCAATGGATGTGCCAGCCGGCGTGCGTTGGCCCTTGAATTGACATAAGAGTGACCGCAAATCCGGCGCGACAGTGGAGGACGGATGATTCGGCGGGCGATCCTTGTGGCTATGACGATCGGCGGTGCCCTGGCGGCCGTTTCCGGCGCCGTGGCGCAACCGTTGCCGACCGACCGCAGCGATCTTTCCTATTCCTATGCGCCGCTGGTGAAGCGCGTCTCGCCCGCGGTGGTGAATATCTACACCACCACCACGGCGCGCGTGCAGCGCCGCCTGCCGTTTCCCTTCCCCGGCATGCCGCTGCCGCCGCAGGCCGGCGAGCGGGTGCAGAATTCGCTGGGCTCCGGCGTGCTGGTGCGACCGGATGGTCTGATCATCACCAACGCCCATGTCGTTAAGGGGGCCGACGAGATCCGTGTCGTGCTGGCCGACCGACGCGAGTACGAGGCCAAGCTGCTCACCCAGGACGAGCGCTACGACCTCGCGCTGCTGCGCATCGACACCAACGGCGAGAAATTTCCCTACCTCGAGCTGCGCGATTCGGATTCGGTCGAGGTCGGCGACATCGTGCTGGCGATCGGCAATCCCTTCGGCCTGAACCAGACCGTCACCAGCGGCATCATCTCGGCGGTGGCGCGCTCGGCGGGCGGCGTGAACGATTCCAACTTCTTCATCCAGACCGACGCCGCCATCAATCCCGGCAACTCCGGCGGCGCGCTGGTCAGCCTCGACGGCCGGCTGATCGGCATCAACACGGCGATCTATTCGCAGACCGGCGGCTCGGTCGGCATCGGCTTCGCCACGCCGTCAAACATCGTGGCCCGCATGGTGTCGCTGGGCGAATCGGGCGGGAAGATCGTCCGGCCCTGGCTCGGCATCAACATGCAGCGCGTCACGCCCGATCTCGCCGCGGGCTTCGGCCTGGCACGGCCGGCCGGCCTTGTGGTGAAGGAGGTCCATCCCGGCGGTCCCGGATACAAGGCGGGCCTCAAGCGTAACGACGTCATCGTCGCCATTCGGGACCTGCCGATCGACGACGAGGCGAGCCTGCGTTTCCGCCTCGCCACGCTCAGCGTCGACAGCACCGTCCCGGTGAAGGTTATCCGCGCCGGCAAGGAGCTCGTGGTCGACCTCAAGCTCGCCGCACCGCCCGAGGATCCGCCACGCGACCAGTCGCTGCTGGAAGGCCGCCAGCCTCTGACGGGCGCGGCCGTGGTCAACATGTCGCCGGCGGTGGCCGACGAGCTCGGCCTCGTCGAATACCGCAACGGCGTCATCGTCATCGAGGTCAAGCCCGGCGCCTATGCCGGACGCTTCGTGCGGCCGGGCGACATGATCGTCGCGGTCAACGGCCAGGACGTGAAGAGCGTCGCTGACCTCAAGAAGAAGATCGCCAGCGGCGTATCGAGCGTCACCATCAGCCGTGAGGGCATGGTGAGCACTGTCCAGTTCCGCTGAGACAAGTGCCGGCCGAACTCTTCGCCGCTCTCGCCCCGACACCGCTCGCCGAACGGCTGCGGCCCAAGACGCTGGGCGACATCCTGGGCCAGGATCATCTGCTGGGCCCGGAAGGCCCGCTCGGCCGCATGCTGGCGGCGCGCAAGCTCTCCTCGTTGATCCTGTGGGGCCCGCCCGGCTGCGGCAAGACAACGATCGCCCGACTGCTTGCCGAGCAGACCGACCTCTATTTCGAGCCGCTGTCGGCGGTGTTCTCGGGCGTCGCCGATCTGCGCCGCATCTTCGAGGCCGCGCGCCAGCGCCGCCGCGACGGCAAGGGCACCCTGCTGTTCGTCGATGAGATCCATCGTTTCAACCGCGCGCAGCAGGACGGCTTCCTGCCCTACGTCGAGGACGGCACGGTGACCCTGGTCGGGGCCACGACCGAGAACCCGTCCTTCGAGCTCAACGCCGCGCTGTTGTCGCGCTGCCAGGTGCTGGTGCTGAAGCGCCTCGATGATGCCGCGCTCGGCACGTTGCTGGCTCGCGTCGAAACGGCGTTGGGCCGCAAGCTGCCGATCGACGAGGAGGGACGGCAGGCGCTGTTCGCCATGGCCGATGGCGACGGCCGCTATCTCATCACGCTGGCCGAGCAGCTGTCGCAGCTGAAGGACAAGGGACCTGTGCCGCCGGCCAAGCTGGCGACGTTGCTGCAGAAGCGGGCACCGCTCTACGACAAGGCCCAGGAAGCGCACTACAACCTGATCAGCGCCTTGCACAAATCCCTGCGTGGTTCCGACGTCGATGCCGCGCTCTACTGGTTCGCGCGCATGCTCGATGGCGGCGAGGATCCCAAGTACATCGCCCGCCGCCTGGTGCGCTTCGCCGTCGAGGATATCGGCATGGCCGATCCCAACGCGCTCACCCAGACCTTGGCGGCATGGGACACCTACGACCGGCTGGGCTCACCCGAAGGCGAGCTCGCCATCGCCCAGGCGGTGATCTATCTCGGCACAGCGCCAAAATCGAATGCGGGCTACGTGGCGTTCAGCGCTGCCAAGCGGGCGGCCAAGGAGCACGGCTCGCTGACGCCGCCCATGCACATCCTGAACGCGCCGACCAAGCTCATGAAGGAGCTGGGCTACGCCAAGGGCTACGAATACGACCACAACGCCGAGGACGGCTTCTCGGGCCAGAACTACTTCCCCGACGGCATGGCGCGCGAGGAGTTCTACCAGCCGGTCGAGCGCGGCTTCGAACGCGAGATCCTGAAGCGCCTGGATTACTGGAAGAAGCTCAGGGCGAAGAAAGGCTAGGGCTTGGGCATAGCGCGTACGACGCGGCGGTCGCGGCCGTAGACGTCGTCGCGGAAGGTCGGCACGCCAGCCGCATCGGCCGTCACGGTGCGATAGGTGACGTAGAGCGTGATCGGGTCAGGGAAGGTGTAGTGCGCCTGCTGGCCGGCGGCGATCACCTGGCGCACGCGCTCCTTGTCGAAGCCGTTCCGCCCGCCGAACGCCTTCTCGGCGAAGTCGAGCGGGTTCTGCAGGCGGATGCAGCCGTGGCTGAAGTTGCGGCTGCCCTCGGTGAACAGCCAGCGGCTGGCCGTATCGTGCATGTAGATCCCGTACCTGTTGGGGAACGGGAAGAAGATGTAACCCAGCGCGTTGCTCGCGCCCGGCTCCTGGCGGATGCGGTAGGGGAACGCCTTGGGATGAATCGAGCTCCAGTCGATCGCGCTCGGATCGACCTCGGTGTCGTCGTTCCAGTTCTCGAAGATCTTGAAGCCCGCCGCCTGCAGCGCGTTGGGATCGCGGCGCAGCATCGGCAGATATTCCTCGCCCGAGATCGACTGCGGGACCGTCCAATAGGGATTGGTCTGGAAGCCGCGCATGGTCGACTGGATCTCCGGCGTCGGATCCTTGGGCGTGCCGACGATCACCAGGCTCTGGAACACTGTCTTTCCGCCGTCGACGAACATCATCGAGTAGTCGCCAGCATTGACGAAGACGTAGCGGCTGCCGAGGTCCTCGGGCAGCCAGCGCCGCCGCTCGAGGTTGGCGATGATCTGGTCGATGCGGTCGTCGATCGTGGTGTTGAGCGAGCGAGTCGTATTGGCGCCGATGACGCCGTCGACCGTGAGGCCCTTGGTCTCCTGGTAGGATTTGACCACGGCCGCCAACGGCTCGTCGTAGAGATCGGGCGAAGCACCCGCCGCCGGCTCGGGCACGGCGAGGTCGAGCTCGGCCAGGCGCTTGCGCAGGATCGGAACGCGCGGGTCGGTCACGCCAGGCTTCAGCCAGTTGCCATCGGGCAGTTGGGTGAATACCGCCTTGCCGCGTTTCTCGCGCCACGTCGCCAGCGCCTTCTGCAGCGCCGGGTAGTCGCCCTTGGGCGGCAAGCTCTCGAGGTAGGCGGCGAAGTCGGTGGCTGCGGCGGCGGCTTTCAGGAGATCGCTCCGCTCGACTTTGCGTTGGACGATGTCGATGTCCTTGTCGATGCGGTTCGCCCTCACCCGGCCGGTCGACACGTCGCTGGCGTACGCAACGAACGCCGCGGTCAGCAGCGTTTCGGCCGCCGCCGGATCGGCGCCCGGCGCGACGGCCTTCTCGACCTCGACCAGGCCGTACCACTTGGGATCGAGCCCATGGTCGCCCGCATTGCGGATCGCCTTCACGAGCGTCTCGGCACGTTCGCGCCCGGCGCTCGAGCCGGTCCACAGGGTCTCGTTGGCTTGGGAGGGAAGGGATCCCGCGATGGGGATCAGGAACGCCAGCAACGCGGCAATAAAGCGTAGTCGATTCACGCAGCGTGTATAGCAGGAAGCGTGCGATTCGTCCATTGAGGCGCGAAGCCCTGTGCCTTCAAAAAAGCCAGCAAATCCGTCGTCGCACGTTGTTTCAGCTCGGCTGTACCGCCGCCGGCTCGGGCCCCGCGCGTGACGCAGTGTTGGCGGGCCCAGGCCTGGTATTCGGGCTCGCTCATGGCTTGGCCGGCGGCGACGACGAAGTGCCGGCCGTCGTCCTCGATGTAGTTGCGGCAGCACGACCAGTTCTCGGCATCCTTGATGTCGAACACCGGCCCCAGCGATTCCCAGCCGTGATGGGCGCTGCCGTACACCTTGACCTTGATGCGCTGATTGCCGGCCGCACGCATGCGCTCGGCATACTCCACGGCAAGCGGCGCGGGCGTGTAGTCGTCGCGCGCTGCCAGCATGAAGAACATCGGCTTGCCGTGGGTCGTCGGATCGCGGTGCTGGGCCGTGGCGCCGGGGCAGATCGCGACATGCAGGTCGAACAGGTGGGGAAAGCCGTTGCGCCAGCGCTGGCGCACGACGATAGCCGCATTGAGCGAGGCGCCGCCGCCCTTGGAGACGCCCATGATGCCGATCCTGTCCGGATCGATGCGGCCGTCGGCCCGCACCAGGGCGAGGGCAGCGAAGGCGTCGCCTTCCATTTGGGCCGCGGAGACCAGTGTCTGGTCGGCCACGGTCCGGCGCACCCCGCGGCCGGTGAAGCTGTCGACGATCAGGGCACCGATGCCGGCTTCGTTCAGGGCCTGGGCATAGAAGTGCTCGCGATGGCGCTGTACGCCCGCGCTGCTGGTCAGCAGCACCATGCACGGCACCCGGTCCGAGGCGTTTGGCAGATGCAAGGTCGCGCTGATGCGTGCCGGCCGGTAGGCGGACGGGTGCTCAAAAGTCAGCGTGTCAAACGACAGCGTTTCCATGGACCCTGTTTACCCTCTCGCGTAGTAGTTTGCCCGCCATGAGCGCCAGCCCCAAGGTCCAGATGCGAGCCGTCGCCGCCGACGAGGCCGGGCTGCGACTGGACCGCTGGTTCCAGCGGCATTTCCCCGAGCTCGGCCATGGCGCCCTGCAGAAGCTGCTGCGCACCGGCCAGGTCCGCATCGACGGCAAGCGCGCCGAGGGCAAGGACCGGGTCGAGCCCGGCCAGACCATCCGCCTGCCGCCCGGCGTCACGACCGCGCCGCCGCCCAAGCCGCGCGAGATCCCGACCGTGTCGGACCGCGATGCCGAGGAGATCCGCCGCCTGGTCATTCACAAGGACGACCAGGTGATCGTCCTCAACAAGCCGCCGGGACTCGCGGTCCAGGGCGGCACGGGCACCGAGCGGCATATCGACGGCATGCTCGACGCACTCCGCTTCGGCTTCGAGGAGCGGCCGCGCCTGGTCCATCGCCTGGACAAGGACACGTCAGGCCTGTTGCTGATCGCCCGGACCGGCCTGGCGGCGCGGCGGCTGGGCGAGGCCTTCCGCGATCGCGAGACCGAGAAGCTCTACTGGGCCATCGTGGTCGGCACGCCACCGCGACCGGAAGGCGCCATCGACCTGCCGCTGGCCAAACGGCCGGGCGCGCGCGACCGCGAGCTGATGCAGGTCGACCACGAGAACGGCCAGAAGGCGCTCACCCACTTCAAGGTGCTCGACCATGCCGGCAAGCGTGCCGCCCTGCTGGCGCTCTGGCCGCGCACCGGCCGGACGCACCAGCTGCGCGTTCATTGTGCCGCCATGGGCTGCCCCATCCTGGGCGACGGCAAGTACGGCGGCGAGGAGGCCCTGTTGTCGGCCGTCGCCGATGCCCGCCGCCTGCATCTTCATGCCCGCCGGCTGGTGCTGCCCCATCCGTCGGGCAAGGGCGAGCTGGCAATCGATGCACAGCCGCCGCCTCACTTCCGCCGTACCGTTGAAGCATTCGGCTTCTCGTTAGGCGGCATTTGAGCGAGAATCGTCGGGTAATGCGCGTTCCTTGGAGGCGACTGACCTGGATTCTCGTCGCAGCGGTTCCCGTCGCCGCCGTGGCCGGGGTGATTTGGGCCGGCACGCGCGACCTCTCCCGATTCCAGGGCCGATTGACCGATCAGGTGCGCAAGGTCACCGGCCGCGAGCTCGCGGCCAAGGTGCCGCTCAGCATCAAGCTCGGCACCGAGCCCGCCATGGTGGCCGAAGGGGTCACGCTCTCCAATGCACCATGGGCGTCGCGGCCCGACCTCGGGCGCGTGCGCAAGCTCACGCTGTTCCTCGATCCGGCATCGCTGTTCCTGGGCGAGATCAAGATCGGCCGCGTCGTGCTGGAGGGCGCCGACATCCTGGTCGAGCGCAACGACGTGGGCGACACCAACCTCGACATGCTACCGCCGCCGGACGGCTCGGGTCCGCATCCCGGCGAGAACCGCTCGTTCCGGCTGCGCACGTCGCCCGCCTTCCCGTGGATCAGCACGATCGAAGTGAAAGACTCGGTCCTCACTGTCGCCCAGGGGGAAGGCCGTCCGGCCGTTGTGCTGGAAATCCCGTCCGCCACCTTTAAGTCGCCCGCGCCGGACAAGCCCCTGCAACTCGAAGGCAGGTTGGCGGCACCGCAGGCTGCACCGCTCGACCTCACGGGTACGGCCGGCACGTTCGACGGCTGGATGCGCGGCTTGCCCGGCAACATCGACCTTCAGGGCGGCTTCGGCGGCGGCAAGATCGCCATCAAGGGCAGCATCGGCGTCAAAGGCAGCAACCTCCAGATCACCTCCGAAGGGCCCGATGTGTCGGTCTTCGGGCCCTACATCCGCCTGCCAGTGCCGAGCGGCGGTCCCTATGCGCTCAACGCCAAGGCCGGTACGCAGCGCAGCGCCTTCAAGGTCGAGGTCACGACCTTGAAGGTGGGCTCCAGCGAGCTCACCGGCGAGGCGCTGTTCCGCGTCGATCGCAAGGGCACGCCCACCGTCACCGTCAATGCCGACGTGAACCGCCTCGACCTCGGCGACCTCAGGGCAGCGCCCTCCACTGTCGTTCCGGCCGCCGCGACGCCCGCGAACGCGCCGCCGCCGCGCCTGGTGCCGACCCAGCCGTTCTCGGCGAGCTGGCTTGGCCGCTCGACCCTGTCGGTCGCAGTGCGGCTCAGCGAGATCGTGGGGTTGGGCAGCAAGGTGCAGAATGCCTCGGTCACCCTGACCTCGGGCGACACGCGCTTCACTTTGCGCGCCGCCGCCAGCGTCGGCGGCGGCTCGGCTGGCTTCGACCTGGTCTACGACCCGACCGGTCGCATCGGCCAGGCGACCCTAACGGGCACGGCGAGCAAGGTGTCGCTGGCCGACCTCACCACCTTGCTGGGCTTCGACCTCGGCCTGAAGGATGCCGTGGGCGACATCGACCTGCGCCTGCGCGGCGGTGGGCGCAATACGCGCGATGCGTTGAACTCGGCCAGCGGCTCGATCGAGATCGCCGTCACAAAGGGGCTGTGGCCGCGCGAGCCGCTGTCGCGCTGGCCGGCCGAGACGCAGCGCCTGCTGGGCGGCGGCGACGGTGGCGTGCCGTTCAACTGCATCGCCGGCCGCTTCGACGTCAGCGGCGGCATTGCCTCGCTGCGCCGGCTAGTCGTCGACACGCCGCGCGCCACCATGGTGGGCGGCGGCTTCCTCAGCCTGCGCACCGACAATTTCGAGTTCATCCTCGCGCCTGAGGCGCGCGACAACCAGAACGCCGCACTCGCCTCACCCTTGCGCCTCAAGGGCGGCAGCGGCCGCGAGACCGCAAGCGCGCTCGAACCAAATCTCGCCCGCCTGATCGTCGCGGCCGGAGCGGTGCAAAGCATGAGCGGCCAGATCAACCTGGCGGCGAAGCAGGCCGGAGCCAATCCCTGTGCCGTCGTGGCGCCGCGCGTCGAAGCCCTGCGGCCGGGGCTCAGGGCCCAGATGCCAGTGCCGGCGCCGGCAGACATGCGCCGGCCGCGTCCTCAATCGCAGGCCGCCGGGCCGCAGCGCAGCCAGCGATGAAACGCTTCTACAAAGGGACCGCCGTCGACACGGGCGACGGCGGCCACCGCGTCCTGCTCGACGGCCGTCCCATGCGCACGCCGGCCAAGGCAGTGCTGGTGGTGCCGACGCGCGCGCTCGCCGAGGCGATCGCGGCCGAATGGGATGAGATACCCGAGAAGGCCGAGATCAATGTTTCGTATCTGCCGCTGACACGGCTGGCCGCGACCGGCATCGATCGCGTCACCACTCAGCGCCAGCGCGTGATCGACGACACGGCCAAGTACGCCAGCACCGACATGCTGTGCTATCGCGCCGGCGAGCCCGAGAGCCTGGTGAAGCGCCAGCAGGAGACTTGGCAGCCGCTGCTCGACTGGGCCGCCGAGCGCTACGACGCCCGGCTCATTGTCGTCGAGGGCATGGCGTTCGTGAGCCAGCCGGAAGAGGCGGTGAAGAGGCTGCACGATGCGGTGACCGCGTACAGCGACCTCGGGCTGTCGGCACTCTACAATCTCACGCATATTTCCGGATCGTTGATCGTAGCGCTGGCCGTTGCCGAAGGGCATCTCGCGGCGGACAAGGCCTTCACTGCAGCCCAGCTCGACGAGATCTACCAGATCGAACGCTGGGGCGAGGATCCGATCGCCGCCAAACGGCACGCAGGCATCAGGCACGATATCGAGGCCGGCGCGCGCTTCCTCGCGCTGCTGGAAGCGCAACGACTGAGGGGATGATCATGCAGGCGGCGGCGAAGTTCCGGCACGTGCTGGCGAAGAACGGCCTCGTCGAGGCGATGGCGGCGCACAGCCCGTTGTCGGCCATGCTGGTGGCCGAGGCAGGCTTCGATGCGATCTGGGCATCGGGATTCGAGCTGTCGGCGATGTACGGCGTGCCCGACGTCAGCGTGGTGTCGATGACCCAGCATCTCGACATGACGCGCGCCATGGTCGATCGCTCGGGCCTGCCGGTGGTGGCCGACATCGACACCGGCTTCGGCAACGCCATCAACGTGCTCTACGTCATCGAGCAGTACGAGCGCGCCGGCGTCGCCGCCATCGTCATGGAGGACAAGAGCTTCCCCAAGGTTACCAGCCTGATCGCCGACGGCCGCCAGGAAATGGTCCGCATCGAGGAGTTCCAGGGCAAGATCGAAGCCGCGCGGGCGGCGCGCAAGAACAAGGACCTGGTCCTGGTGGCGCGTACCGAGGCGCTGATCGCCGGGCTCGGCCAGGACGAGGCGTTGAAGCGGGCGCGCGCCTACGAGGCCGCAGGCGCCGACATGATCCTGGTTCATTCCAAGCAGAAGACGCCCGACGAGATCGAAGCCTTCGTGAAGGCCTGGGACGGCAAGGCGCCGATCGCCCTGGTGCCCACGGCCTATCCGCAGATGACTGTGGCGCGGGTTCGCGAGCTCAAGAAGATCGGGCTGCTGATCTGGGGCAACCACGCCATCCGCGCTGCCGTCGGCGCCATGCGCAAGACCTTCGCCCAGATTCGCAAGGACGGCGGCATCCATGGCGTCGAAAGCACCATCCCGAGCGTCGACGCGATCTTCGACCTGCAGGGCATGCCGAAGGTAAAGGCCGACGAGAAGCGCTTTCTACGGTAACGCGCACACCTCACTCTGAGGAGCGCCCGTAGGGCGCGTCTCGAAGGGTGGGCCACAGCAAGGCAGATTGCCCACCTTTCGAGACGCATCACTGCGCGACGCTCCTCAGGGTGAGGTAGGGTTGTCGAGGCAGGCCAGTTCAGGGGCAGCAGTGAAACATCAGATCAGCATTCTCCTGGCATCGCTGGTCGCGCTCTCGACGGCCGCACCATCCGTTGCCCAGGATCTCAGCGGCGAATGGCAGTTCAAGCGACGCGCACGTGAGGGCTGGCACACGGGCAAGCTCGTCATCGACAGCGACGGCGAGGTGAGGCAACGGGGCCGCAGTCCGATGCAGGACTACGCCCAATGCGGTCACATCCTGGTGCACGGCGGCGGCAAGATCGAGATCGAGTTCACGTCGGTCAAGACCGGGCGAGGCTACAGCCTCGATCACTTCTACTGCACTCTGCAGGGTGAACGCAGCCTGCGCTGCTTCAACATCGACGGCATTGGCAAGGAAGACGACCTGTTCGCGATCGAGCGTATCGGCCGCACGCCCGCTTCGCCAGACGGACAAATGGACGGCGTTTGCCCGGCCCGGGAGCGGCCTCAGGTCTAGACCTTGCTTCCGTTTTGGCCGAAAACAGACGTAATGAGCCGGAGTTCCTGAATGCAGCACATGTTGGAAGAGCTCGAGCGCAGGCGGGTCGCCGCGCGCCAGGGCGGCGGGCCCAAGCGCGTCGAGGCGCAGCATGCCAAGGGCAAGCTGACGGCGCGCGAGCGCATCGATGCCCTGCTCGATCCCGGCTCGTTCGAGGAATACGACATGTTCGTCGAGCATCGCTCGATCGACTTCGGCATGGAGAATCAAAAGGTCCCGGGTGACGGCGTGGTCACCGGGCACGGCACCATCAACGGCCGGCTGGTCTATGTCTTCAGCCAGGACTTCACCGTGTTCGGCGGCGCGCTGTCGGGCATGCACGCCGCCAAGATCTGCAAGATCATGGACATGGCGATGAAGGTCGGCGCTCCGGTGCTGGGCCTGAACGATTCCGGCGGCGCGCGCATCCAGGAGGGCGTCGATTCGCTCGCGGGCTATGCCGACGTCTTCCAGCGGAACGTGTTGGCCTCCGGCGTGATCCCTCAGATCTCCATGGTCATGGGCCCATGCGCCGGCGGCGCGGTCTATTCACCGGCCATGACCGACTTCATCTTCATGGTGAAGGACAGCTCCTACATGTTCGTCACCGGTCCCGACGTAGTGAAGACGGTGACCCACGAAACCGTCACTCAGGAGGAGCTGGGCGGCGCGCTCACCCACACGCAGAAGTCCGGCGTCTCCGACCTTGCCTTCGAGAACGACGTCGAGGCGCTGCTGCAACTGCGCCGCTTCGTCGATTTCCTGCCCGCGAACAATCGCGAGAAGGCGCCGCTGCGCCCGACCCACGACCCGGTCGACCGCGACGACTACTCGCTCGACACGCTGGTGCCGGACAATCCTAACAAGCCCTACGACATCAAAGAGCTGATCCTGAAGGTCGCCGACGAGGGCGACTTCTTCGAGCTGATGCCGGAATGGGCGGGCAACATCGTGATCGGCTTCAGCCGCATGGCCGGCCGTACCGTGGGTTTCGTCGCCAACAATCCCATGGTGCTGGCGGGCTGCCTCGATATCGACAGCTCGCGCAAGGCTGCCCGCTTCGTGCGCTTCTGCGACGCCTTCAACATCCCGATCGTCACCTTCGTCGACGTGCCGGGCTTCCTGCCGGGCACCCAGCAGGAGTTCGGCGGCATCATCAAGCACGGCGCCAAGCTGCTCTACGCCTATGCCGAGGCGACGGTCCCCAAGGTCACGGTGATCACCCGCAAGGCCTATGGCGGTGCCTACGACGTCATGGCGTCCAAGCATCTGCGCGGCGACGTGAACTATGCCTGGCCGGGGGCCGAGATCGCCGTCATGGGCGCCAAGGGCGCGGTCGAGATCATCTTCCGCTCCGACATCGGCGACGCCAACAAGATCGCCGCGCGTACCGAGGAGTACCGCCAGAAGTTCGCCAATCCGTTCGTGGCGGCCAATCGCGGCTTCATCGACGACGTGATTATGCCGCACGGCACACGCCGGCGCGTCTGCAGGGCTCTGGCGACGCTCGAGAACAAGAAGCTCGACAATCCGTGGCGCAAGCACGGCAATGTGCCTCTGTGACACTCGGCATGGCAGTCCATCTCTCACCAGAGGAACGCATGCGACGGGGCCGTATCGTGCGCCTGCACGTCATCGTGGCGCTGTTCACGCTTTTGGTGCTGATCGCCGTCAACGGCCTGTTCAGCAGCCGCTATCCGTGGTGGCTGTGGGTGCTGACGGCCTGGATGCCGCTGATTGCCGGCCATACCGCCTGGGCCATGGGCCTGTTCGATCGCGATAGAAAGGAATCCTGAGCATGGCCGCCAAGAAGAAGGCCGCGAAGAAGAAGGCCGTGGTCAAGAAGGCTGCTCCGAGGACGGCGCCCAAGGCCAAGAGCCATCCGCTGTTCGACAAGATCCTGATCGCCAACCGCGGCGAGATCGCCTGTCGCGTCATCCGTACCTGCAAGCGGCTCGGCATTAAGACTGTCGCGGTGTACTCCGAGGCCGATGCCGACGCGCTGCACGTGCGCGAGGCCGACGAGGCGGTGCTGATCGGCCCGCCGCCGTCGACCCAGTCCTACCTGCTGATCGACAAGATCGTCGAGGCCTGCAAGAAGACCGGCGCGCAGGCGGTGCATCCCGGCTACGGGTTTCTGTCGGAGAAGCAGGAGTTTCAGAAGGCGCTGGCCAAGGCCGGCATCGTCTTCATCGGTCCCGAGGCGCACGCCATCCACGCCATGGGCGACAAGATCGAGAGCAAGAAACTCGCCCAGAAGGCGGGCGTCAGCACCGTTCCCGGCTGGCTGCATGCCCTGAAGGACGCGGACGAGGCGGTGAAGATCGCTAGCCAAGTCGGCTACCCGGTGATGATCAAGGCGTCGGCCGGCGGCGGCGGCAAGGGCATGCGCATTGCCTACAATGACGCCGAGGCGCGCGAAGGCTTCACCTCGGCCACCAACGAGGCCAAGGCGTCGTTCGCCGATGACCGCGTGTTCATCGAGAAGTACGTCGAGGAGCCGCGGCATATCGAGATCCAGCTGATCGCCGACGGCAAGGGCAACTGCCTGTACCTGTGGGAGCGCGAGTGCTCGATCCAGCGCCGCCACCAGAAGGTGATCGAGGAGGCGCCGAGCCCGTTCCTCGACGCCAAGACGCGCAAGGCGATGGGTGAACAGGCCGTCGCGCTCGCCAAGGCGGTCAAATACAAGAGCGCCGGCACCGTGGAGTTCATCGTCGACAAGAACCGCAAGTTCTACTTCCTCGAGATGAACACCCGCCTGCAGGTCGAGCATCCGGTGACTGAGCTGATCACTGGCCTCGACCTGGTCGAGCTGATGATTCGCGTTGCCGCCGGCGAGAAGCTGCCGCTCGAGCAGAAGGACGTGAAGCTGAACGGCTGGGCCGTCGAGGCGCGCCTTTATGCCGAGGACCCGTTCCGCAACTTCCTGCCGTCGACCGGCCGGCTTGTGAAGTACCGCGAGCCCGCGAAGGGCCCCGACGTGCGCGTCGACACCGGCGTCTACGAGGGCGGCGAGATCTCGATGTTCTACGATCCGATGATCGCCAAGCTCTGCAGCTACGGCAAGACGCGCATCGATGCCATCGAGCGCATGCGCCGGGCGCTCGACGAATTCTATGTCCGCGGCGTGTCGCACAACGTGCCGTTCCTGGCGGCGCTGATGGCCCATCCGCGCTTCCGCGCCGGCAAGCTCACCACCAATTTCATCGCCGAGGAATTCAAGGGCGGCTTCACCACGGCGCACCTGCCGCCCAAGGATCCGGCGATGCTAGCCGCCGTTGCCGCCGTTGCCGACCGCATCAAGAGCATGCGGCTGGGCAATGCTGAAGGCGGCAGCCGCGTCGTGATGCTCAATCGCCAGCCCGTGGCGGTCGAGGTAACCGGCACCAATCCGCATTTCACCGTCGAAGCCGAGGGCCGCGAGATCGTCGTCCAAACCCGCTGGTCGCCGGGTGAGCCGCTGATGCATGCCACGATCGACAAGCAGCATATCGTCGTTCAGATCGACGCACTGGGGTCGGGCTGGCGCATGATCAACGAGGGCGGTCAGGCCGAGGCGCTGGTGCTGACGCCGCGCCAGGCCGAGCTCTACGCCAAGATGCCGGTCAAGGCGGCGCCCGACACCTCGAAGTTCCTGCTGTCGCCGATGCCGGGCCTGCTCGCCTCCGTGGCCGTGGGCGAGGGCCAGGAGGTCAAGGCCGGCGAGGCGCTGGCCGTGGTCGAGGCGATGAAGATGGAGAACGTGCTGCGTGCGGTGCGCGACGGCACCGTCAAGACGCTGCACGCCAAGGCCGGCGACAGCCTGCGCGTCGACCAGAAGATCATTGAGTTCGCCTGAACCGATGGCGCTGCAGGCCCGCCTCGCCATCAGCGGCCGCGTGCAGGGCGTGGGCTATCGCGACTGGGCGATCACCACGGCGCTGCGGCTTGGTCTCACGGGCTGGGTGCGCAACCGCATGGACGGATCGGTCGAGGCCTTGGTCGTTGGCGAGGACCAGGCGGTTGGCCAGATGATCGACGCCTGCCGCCGCGGCCCGACCATGGCGCGGGTCGACAATGTCGACATCGAGCCGGTCGATCTCGATGTACTGCCGGAGGGGTTCAGGCAGCTGCCGACGGCGTGATCATGATCTTCCGGACCGCGAGCCTCCGGCTCGCTCATGATCATGAGGCGATCCGGAGGCTCGCGGTCCGGAAGAGCATGAGTTCCTAAGCGGCGGCGGTGACCTCGGCGGCCTCGCCGAACACCTCGTCAAACGTCTCCGCCAGCGCCGTGTCGAGATCGGCCAAGGTCACCGGCAGGCCGAGATCGACCAGGGACGTCACCCCATGCTCGGTGATGCCGCAGGGCACGATTCCCGCGTAGTGCGACAAATCGGGCTCGACGTTGATCGAGAGGCCGTGGAACGACACCCAGTGGCGGATGCGGACGCCAATGGCCGCGATCTTGTCCTCGCGCGAGCTGCCGTCGGGCAGGGGAGGCTTGTCGGGTCGCACCACCCAGACGCCGACCCGGCCGGCGCGCCGCTCGGCGGTCACGCTGAACCGCGCCAGGGTGCGAATGGTCCATTCCTCGAGGTCCGACACGAAGCGCCGCACGTCCTGGCGGCGGGCGCGCAGGTCGAGCATGGCATAGACCACCCGTTGACCGGGGCCATGATAGGTGTACTGCCCGCCGCGGCCCGCGACATGGACGGGAAAGCGCATGGGCTGCAGCAGGTCCTGCGGCTTTGAGCTGGTGCCGGCGGTGTAGAGTGGCGGATGCTCCAGCAGCCACACCAGCTCGCGGGCGCGGCCGGCCCTGATGTCCGCGACGCGCTCCTCCATCGCGGCCAGGGCCTCCGGGTAGGGAACCGGGCCGTCGGAAATGCGCCATTCGGGCTTGTCCATTGTGGCAAAATCGGCACTTCGGCGGCCAAGCGCAATAGGGCGTCTTCGCCCACCCGTTGGCCCTCCGAGTTGCCTTGCCCTTTGGGAGGCTATTTGGTATCCCCCGCCGCATCGACCGGCGCGGCCATGGCGGAATTGGTAGACGCGCTAGCTTGAGGTGCTAGTGCCGCGAGGCGTGGAAGTTCGAGTCTTCTTGGCCGCACCAAACTCGCCGGTTCGATCGAAAAGGTGATATGCCGCCCATTGGGGGACCCCCAATTGGCGGCCCTTTTTGTTAGGGACCTAGGAGGAGGCGAGCTTGGCGGACGAACTCACCGAAAGCGCGCTTCGCTATCACCGCATACCCCGACCCGGGAAAATCGAGGTGGTGCCGACCAAGCCGCTGGCCACCCAGCGCGACCTGTCGCTCGCCTACTCGCCGGGCGTCGCCGCCGCCTGCAACGAGATCGTGCGCGACCCCGCGACGGCCGCCGGGCTCACCGGCCGTGCCAATCTCGTCGCCGTGGTGACAAACGGCACCGCCGTGCTGGGCCTGGGCGACATCGGCCCGCTCGCCGCCAAGCCGGTGATGGAAGGCAAGGCCGTGCTGTTCAAGAAGTTTGCCGGCATCGACGTCTTCGACATCGAATTGGCCGAGCTCGACCAGGACAAGCTGGTCGACGTCGTCGCCGCCCTCGAGCCGACCTTCGGTGGCATCAACCTCGAAGACATAAAGGCGCCGGAATGCTTCTACGTCGAGCAGAAGCTCCGGGAGCGCCTGTCGATCCCGGTGTTCCACGACGACCAGCACGGCACGGCCATCATCGTCGGCGCCGCCGTGCTGAACGGCCTGTCGCTCGTCGGCAAGGACATCGCCAAGGTGAAGCTGGTGGTGTCCGGCGCAGGTGCGGCCGCGCTCTCCTGCCTCGGCCTGCTGGAGAAGCTCGGGCTGCCGCGCGAGAACATGTGGGTCACCGACATCAAGGGCGTGGTCTGGAAAGGACGCAATGAGCTGATGGATCCCTGGAAGGATCGCTACGCCCGTGACACCTCCGCCCGCACCCTTGGCGAGGTCATCGAGAAGGCCGACGTCTTCCTCGGCCTGTCGGCGGGCGGCGTGCTGAAGCAGGACATGGTTGCCCGCATGGCGGCGAAACCCTTGATCCTGGCACTGGCCAACCCCAACCCCGAGATCACGCCCGAGGACGTGGCCGCGGTGCGCGATGACGCCATCGTCGCCACGGGCCGCAGCGACTACCCCAACCAGGTCAACAACGTCCTCTGCTTCCCCTACATCTTCCGCGGTGCGCTCGATGTCGGCGCCACGACCGTCAACGACGACATGAAGATCGCCTGCGTGCGCGCGCTGGCGTCGCTCGCCCACAAGGAGCCGTCGGAGGTCGTGGCCCGCGCCTTCGGTGACCATGCGGGCAGCGGCTTCGGGCCCGAGCAGATCATCCCCAAGCCGTTCGATCCGCGCCTGATCGTCGAGCTGGCGCCGGCGGTGGCGCGCGCCGCCATGGACTCCGGCGTCGCCACTCGGCCGATCGCCAACTTCGAGGCCTACCGCCAGCAGCTCAGCCAGTTCGCCTTCAAGTCCGGCCTGATGATGCGGCCGGTGCTGGAGCAGGCGCGGGCCAAGACCAAGCGGGTGATCTTCAGCGCCGGCGAGGACGACCGCGTGCTGCGCGCCGTGCAGATCATCCTCGACGAGGGCGTCGCCGTGCCGATCCTGGTCGGCCGGCCCGAGATCGTGCGCCGCCGCGCCGAGCGGCTCGGCCTGCGCTTCCGTCCCGGTGTCGACGCCGAGCTGGTCGATCCGTCCAACGACCCGCGCTACGACAAGTACTGGGGCGCCTACCACCAGCTGATGGAACGGCGCGGCGTCACCGAACCCACGGCGCGCAACCTGGTGCGCACCAGCCCGACCCTGATCGCGGCTCTCGCGGTGAAGCTTGGCGATGCCGACGCCATGATCGCCGGCACTTACGGCCGCTTCCGCACGCATTTCGGCCATGTCCGCGAGGTCATCGGCACGCGCGCGGGCGTGAAGCAGATGGCGGCGCTCAGCCTGCTGGTCATGCCGACGCGCTCGTTGTTCATCGCCGACACCTACGTGAACGACGATCCCGATCCCGAGACCCTGGCCGACATCACGCTGCTGGCGGCCGACGCGGTGCTGCGCTTCGGCCTGCAGCCCAAGATCGCGCTGATCTCGCATTCGAGCTTTGGCAGCTCGGACCACCCGTCGGCGCGCAAGATGGCGGCGGCGGTGAAGATCCTACATCAGCGCGCGCCCGCCCTCGAAGTCGATGGCGAGATGCACGGCGATGCCGCGCTCGACCCCGACATCCGCAATACCGCCTTCCCCCGCGCCCGCCTCAAGGACCAGGCCAACCTGGTCATCTGCCCCTCGCTCGATGCCGCCAACATCGCTTTCAACCTCTTGAAGGGCGCGGCTGATGGCCTGCATGTCGGGCCGATGCTGCTCGGCACCGCCCAGCCCGCGCATGTGCTGACCTCATCGGTGACCGCGCGCGGCATTCTCAACATGACCGCACTGGCCGTCGTCGAGGCCCAGCGCCTGGCCGAGGCCCGGGGATAGCGAGCGCATGAACGGCGAGCCCGACGTTCTCGACGAAGTCCCGCCGGAGCTGGTCCGGCGCGTCGAGGCGGCCCTCGCCGAAGAAAAGGTCGACGACGTCCGCGCCCTGCTGGCCGACCTCAGCGCCACCGGCCAGGCGTCGATCCTCGAGCAGGTCGCCGACGCCGAGCGCGACAAGCTGGTCGAGATCCTCAAGCGCGACCTCGATCCGGAGACCCTGGTCGAGCTCGACGAGGAAGTCCTCGAGGACGTCCTCGACCAGCTCGACAGCAAGGACATCGCCGCCGCCGCCCGTGAGCTTGAGACCGACGATGCGGCGGCCATCATCGAGGAGCTCCCGGAGGATGAGCGACGCGAGGTGCTGGCCGAGCTGCCAGCCCAGGAGCGCGCCGACATCGAAAGCGCGCTCGCCTATCCGGAGGACACCGCCGGGCGCCTCATGCAGCGCTCGCTGGTCAAGGTGCCCGATGGCTGGACGGTGGGCGAGGTGATCGACCATTGCCGCGAAGCCACCGACTTGCCCGAGGACGTCTACGACATCTTCGTGGTCGATCCGGCGGGCCGGCTCCGCGGCTCGGTGCCGCTCGGCCGCATGCTGCGCACCAAGCGCCCGGTGCCGATCCTGGACATCGTCGATCCCGACATCCCGTCGGTGCCGGCGACCGCCGACCAGGCCGAGGTGGCCCATGTGTTCCGCGACAAGAACCTGGTGTCGTGCCCGGTGGTGGATGGGCAGGGCCGCCTGCAGGGCGTGATCATGGTCGACGACGTGGTCGATGTGATCGACGAGGAGGCCGAGGAGGACCTCCTGAAGCTGGGCGGCGTCGGCATCGACGACATGCACGCCCCGCCGGTGCGCACCGCGCAGCTCCGCGCGCTGTGGCTCACGGTGAACCTCGCGACGGCCGTGCTGGCCTCGCTGGTGATCGGCCAGTTCGAGCATTCGATTGAGAAGATCGTGGCGCTGGCCGTGCTGATGCCCATCGTGGCATCGATGGGCGGCAACGCCGGGACACAGACCGTGACGGTGGCGGTGCGCGCGCTGGCCACGGGCCAGCTCACGGCTGCCAACGCGCTGCGCTTCATCGCCAAGGAGGCGGCGGTGGGCGGGCTGAACGGCGTGGTCTTCGCCATCGTCATGGGGATCGCCGTGGTCGCCTGGTATCACGACTGGCGGCTCGGCGCCGTGATCGGCGCCGCCATGATCTGCAACCTGATCGCCGCGGCACTCGCCGGCACCTTGATCCCGCTCGGCCTGCAGAAGTTCGGCGTCGATCCGGCCGTGTCCTCGACGGTGTTCCTGACGACGGTCACCGACGTGATCGGCTTCCTGGCGTTCCTGGGTTTGGCGACGGCATTCCTGCTTTAGGTCCTCTTGGGGCTTCGCTATCGTGCCGTCGGAAAGGACGGATGATGGCCCGTCAAGATCGACTCGCCGCCGTGACGAGATCGCATCAACACCACCACCTCACCCTGAGGAGGACGCGAAGCGTCCGTCTCGAAGGGTGGGCAACCTACCTTGATTTAGCCCACCCACGCGCGGTTTACCGCGCGCAATCGAGACGCGCACTGCGTGCGCTCCTCAGGGTGAGGCGGAGTTTGTAAAGGAATACTCATGATCCCCAACGCAATGCCCCCGTTCAATTTCGGTCTGGGCGAGACCGCAGATGCGCTGCGCGAGCAGGTCCAGCGCTTCGCCGCCGACCAGGTGGCACCGATCGCCGCCGAGCTCGACAAGACCGACCGTTTCCCGCGCGAGCTGTGGCCCAAGATGGGTGAGCTCGGCCTGCATGGCATCACCGTCGAGGAGGAGTATGGCGGCTCGGGCCTGGGCTATCTCGAGCACGTCATCGCCGTCGAGGAGGTGAGCCGCGCCTCGGCGGCCGTGGGTCTTTCCTACGGCGCGCACTCCAACCTCTGCGTCAACCAGATCCGCCGCAACGGCAACGACGACCAGAAGAAGCGCTTCCTGCCCAAGCTGATCTCGGGCGAGCATGTCGGCAGCCTCGCCATGAGCGAATCGGGCGCCGGCTCCGACGTCGTCTCCATGAAGCTGCGCGCCGACAAGAAGGGCGACCGCTATGTGCTGAACGGCACCAAGATGTGGATCACCAACAGCCCCGATGCGCAGGTGATCGTGGTCTACGCCAAGACCGATCCCGCTGCCGGGCCGCGCGGCATCACGGCCTTCATCGTCGAGACCGACCGCAAGGGGTTCAAGGTCGCGCAGAAGCTCGACAAGATGGGCATGCGTGGCTCGTCGACCGGAGAACTCGTGTTCGAGGATTGCGAGATCCCGGCCGAGAACGTGCTGGGCTCGGTGGGCAAGGGCGTCAACGTGCTGATGAGCGGCCTCGATTACGAGCGCGCCGTCCTGGCGGCGGGGCCGCTCGGCATCATGCAGTCGGCGATGGACATCGTCGTGCCCTACGTGCACGAGCGCAAGCAGTTCGGCCAGGCGATCGGTGAGTTCCAGCTGGTGCAGGGCAAGCTCGCCGACATGTACACCACCATGAACGCCTGCAAGGCCTATGTGTACGCCGTCGCCAAAGCCTGCGACCGCGGCCAGACCACGCGCAAGGATTCGGCCGGCGCCATCCTCTATGCCGCCGAGAAGGCGACGCTGGTGGCACTCGATGCCATCCAGCTGCTGGGCGGCAACGGCTACATCAACGACTATCCGACCGGCCGCCTGCTACGCGACGCCAAGCTCTACGAGATCGGCGCCGGCACCAGCGAGATCCGCCGCATGCTGATCGGCCGCGAGCTGTTCGCGGAGACGGCGTAGTCTTGCCTGACCGCGGGCCTCCAGGCCCGCTCGTGATCATGATGCGGGTGGGTCGAGGTTTACCGCGACCTTGGAGGCCCGCAGTCCGACAAGAAGATTGACCGAACAATGGTTTACGTACACACTGTGTACGAAAACATGCCGCGTTATCTCACCGAGCAGGACATCGCCGACTTCCGCGCCGAGCTGTGCAAGGTCGCCACCGAACGTTTCGCCCGCTTCGGCTACGAGGGCGTCACCATGCGCCAGCTCGCCGAGGCGCTGGGCTGCAGCCCCAAGACGCCCTACCGCTATTTCAAGGACAAGGCTGACATCCTGGCCACCGTCCGCGCCCAGGCCTTCGAGAAGTTCACCGACACGCTTGAGAAGGCGAGGGCGGGCATCACCGATGCGGCCGAGCGCGGCCGGCTCACGGGCGAGGCCTACCTCGCCTTTGCCCTCAGGAATCCGCACGCCTATCGCATCATGTTCGAGATCGATGCGCCGGTGGATGGCAAGCACCCTGAGCTCGGGCCGGCGTCCGACCGGGCGGCGCACTACATCACGCGCGGTGCCGAGGAGATGGCGGCGGCGGGCGTCATCGACGTCGATCCCAAGCTGTTCGGCTGGTCGTTGTGGGCCGCGATCCACGGCATCGTCATGCTCCACCAGTCGGGTATGCTGGCCCATGGACCGGACTACAAGGCGCTCTATTCTTTCCTCGGCCTGATAATGATGAAGGGAGCCGGCGCCAAGTTCGGCCCCCCAGCGAAGGGGAGGAAGAAGTGAGTTTGAGGGTTCTGTTGGCCGCGGTTCTCGCATCGGCCGTGGCCATGCCCGCGCTGGCGCAGAAGAAGTATGATCCGGGCGCGAGCGACGGCGAGATCAAGCTCGGCCAGACGCTGCCCTACAGTGGGCCGGTGTCCGTCCTGTCCGGCGTCGGCAAGAGCCAGACCGCATACTTCCGCTATCTGAACCAGACCCAGGGCGGCATCAACGGTCGCAAGCTCACGTTGGTTTCGCTCGACGACAGCTACAGCCCGCCGAAGACCATGGAACTTACGCGCCAGCTCGTGGAGAACGAGAAGGTGCTGGCGATCGTCAACACGGTCGGTACCGCCACCAACCGCGCCACCCATCGCTATCTCAATCAGAAGAAGGTGCCGCAGCTCCTGATCCTGACCGGGGCGGCGCAGTGGAACGATCCCAAGCACTTCCCCTGGACCATGATGGGCATGATTGCCTACCAGACGGAAGGCACCGTCTACGCGCGCCACATTCTCACGAACAAGCCAGACGCCCGCATCGCGGTGCTGAGGCAGAACGACGACTTCGGCAAGGACTACATCGAAGGCTTCCGCCATGGCTTGGCGGACAAGGCGAAAGCCATCGTCGCCGAAGTCTCCTACGAGAGCACGGATCCGACGGTCGACGCCCAGATCATCCAGCTCCGCGCCAGCAACGCCGACGCCATCTTCATCATCGCCACGGGCAAGCACGCGACGCAGGCGATCCGCAAGATCCGCGAGCTCGGCTGGAAACCGCAGATCTATCTGCCGGTGGGCTCGGCCTCGGTCCCGGCGGTGCTGAAGCCGGCCGGGGCCGAGGCCTCGACGGGTGTGATCACCGTTGCCAACGCCAAGAGTCCCGGAGACCCGGCCTGGGAGAAAGACGCCGGCATGACCGGCTACTACGCGTGGGCCAAGGAATGGGCGCCCGAGCTCAACCCGGACGATTCCTTCGTCGCCTCCGGCTATCTCTACGGCACCATCATCGCCGATCTGCTGCGCCGCTGCGGCGACGTGCTGACGCGCGAGAACCTGATGAAGCAGGCGACCAGCCTCAAAGGCTACGCCACGCCCCTTACCCTGCCGGGCGTCACGCTGGACACCGGGCCGGACGACTACCTGCCATACAAGAAGCTGCGCTTGCAGCAGTTCAACGGCACGTCCTACATGTTGATCGGTGGCGTCATCGAAGGGTGAACAGGATGCAGCCGGGAGTCACTGCCGGGGATCGATTCCGGAGCTGGGCCGAGGTCGCGGCCAACGCGGCCAAGGGGGCCGGCGGCTTCACGGCGCTCGGCCTCAGCGAGGATGACAGCGTGGCCCTGATGCTGCGCAACGACTTCCCGACTTTCGAGGTCAACATGGCGGCGGGCCAGCTCGGCGCCTATGCCGTGCCCATCAACTGGCATTTCACGCCGGAGGAGGCGGGCTACATCCTGGCCGACTGCGGCGCCAAGGTGCTGGTCGCCCACACCGACCTGCTGGCCCAGATCGCAAGCGGTATTCCTGCGGGCGTGACGGTGCTGGCGGTGCCGACGCCAGACGAGATCGCCGCGGCCTACAACGTGCCGCCCGAGAAGCGCCGCGCGCCGCAGGGCGTCGAGACTTGGGACGCCTTCGTTGCCCGCAGCGTGCCCAACACCCAGCCGCCCAAGCTCGCGCGCGGCAGCATGATCTACACCTCCGGCACCACGGGCCGGCCGAAGGGCGTGCGCCGCGCCCCCGCTACCCCCGAGCTGCAGCAACTCGCCGCCGGCGAGGCCGGCAAGTACTGGGGCATCAAGGCCGATCCCTCGATCGTGGTGATGATGAACGGGCCGATGTACCACTCGGCTCCCGCCGCCTACGGCATGGGCAGCGCGCGGCTCGGGCTCAACATGGTGCTGCAGCCGCGCTTCGACGCCGAGGACATGCTGAGGTTGATCGATCGGCACAAGGTCAGCCACATGCACATCGTGCCCACGATGTTCGTGCGCCTGCTGCGCCTGCCCGAAGAGGTGAAGCGCCGCTACGATCTCGCCTCGCTGCGCTGGGTCACCCATGGCGCCGCGCCCTGCGCGCCGGCGGTGAAGCGCCAGATGATCGAGTGGTGGGGCCCCGTCATCAACGAATACTACGGCGCCACCGAGACCGGCATCGTGGTGTGGCACGATTCGCGCGAAGCGCTCGCCAAGCCCGGCACCGTGGGCCACGTCGTCGATGGCGCCATTTTGCGCATCGTCGATGCCGAGGGCCGCGACGTGAAGCAGGGCGAGGTCGGCGAGATCTATGTCCGCGGACCCCACTCGGCGGAGTTCACCTACAACAACGACGATGCCAAGCGCCGCGAGATCGCGCTGGGCGATCTCGTGACGGTGGGCGACGTCGGCTACCAGGATCCCGACGGCTACGTTTTCCTGTGCGATCGCAAGCGCGACATGATCATCTCGGGCGGCGTCAACATCTACCCGGCCGAGATCGAATCAGTGCTGATCCAGATGCCCGGCGTGCGCGACTGCGCCGTGTTCGGCATTCCAGACGATGAGTTCGGCGAGCAGATCTGCGCCCATGTCGAGCCGCAGAACGGCGCGGCGATCGATGCCACGGCCGTCCGGGGCTATCTCGGCGAGCACCTGGCCCGCTACAAGGTGCCCAGGATCGTCGAATTCAGCGCTGCCCTGCCGCGTGAGGATTCGGGCAAGATCTTCAAACGCAAGCTCCGCGCCCCATATTGGGAGAAGGCCGGTCGCTCGATTTAGCTTCCTCCCCTTCGCGGAGTCCGCGAAGGGGAGGTGCCCGCGCAGCGGGCGGAGGGGTCATGAGCAAAACGACTGATGCTCATGACCCCTCCGTCGGCGCAAGACGCCGACACCTCCCCAGCTTCGCTGGGGAGGGCATCTTCGTATCTGAGGCAAGTATGTCCGACGACGACGTCACCCTGTTCGGCAAGCTCAAGAACAAGCTTATCGACAGCAAGCAGAAATGGGCCGAGAGCGGCCGTCTGCTGACGGGCAAGACGGCGGCCCATTCGCAACGCCTGCCACCGGGCCAGCGCCAGGTCGAGAACTGGCCGGTGCTCGATCTCGGCATCCAGCCCGAGATCCCGACCCATGCTTGGCGCTTGTTCGTCGACGGAGAGGTCGAGAACCCCGTGACCTGGAAATGGGGCGAGTTCACCGACCTTCCCAAGACCACGCTCACCACCGACATTCACTGCGTCACGGCGTGGTCGCGCTACGACAACAAGTGGGAAGGTGTGAGTGCCCGCGATCTCCTGAAGATCGTGCAGCCCAAGGCGGCGGCGCAGCACGTCATCTTCCACTCCTACGACACCTACACCACCAACGTGCCGCTCGCCGACTTCTCGGCCGAGGACGTGCTGCTGGCCTGGAGCTGGAACGGCGAGTCGATCAGCCGCGAGCATGGCGGGCCGCTGCGCGTGGTGATTCCCAGGCTCTACTTCTGGAAGAGCGCCAAGTGGATCAAGCGCATCGAATTCTCGGTGCACGACAAGCCCGGCTTCTGGGAAGTCCGTGGCTATCACAACTACGGCGACCCGTGGCTCGAGCAGAGGTATGACGAAGAATAGGCAGCCTCACCCTGAGGAGCCGCTCGTGAGCGCGGCGTCTCGAAGGGTTGGCACGAGCACATTGTCTGTTGCCCATGCTTCGAGACGGCCGCTTCGCGGCCTCCTCAGCATGAGGTTCTACTCGGAGGCTTGAAAATGGCATCGGCGCACGACTTCACCTTCACCACCATCGACAACAAGCCGCTCGACATGAAGGGCTTTGCCGGAAAGCCGGTGCTGCTGGTGAATGTCGCCTCCTATTGCGGGTTCACGCCGCAATACACCGACCTCGAGAAGCTGCACGAGACTTATGGGCCGAGGGGCCTGGTGGTGCTGGGCGTGCCGTCGAACGATTTCGGCGCCCAGGAGCCGCGCACCGAGCCCGAGATCGCCAAGTTCTGCGAGACCATGTACGGCGTGAGGTTTCCGCTCACCTCGAAGCAGAAGGTGATCGGGCCCGACGCCCACGCGCTCTATCAGTGGATCGCCAAGGAGGCGGGCGAGGGGGCGGCGCCCAAGTGGAACTTCCACAAGTACCTGATCGGCAAGGACGGCAGCCTGCAGGGCGCCTGGCCAAGCCGCGTGCGCCCGGGGTCGAGCGAGATCACCGAGGCGATCGAGAAGGCGCTCCCTTAAGTTACTTGAGCGCTTTTCGGACGCTGTCGAAGACCTGGTGAAACATCTCGGTCGTCAGCCGGCCGGTGTTTGTGTTGTAGCGTGAGCAGTGGTAGCTGTCGGCGAGCGTCAATCCCGTCGGCAGGCTGTGCAAGCGCCCGTGGATGAAGGGGTAGCTCCCCGCGGGCCGCACCGTGAGCGCGCGCAGCACCTGGTCGTGCGCGCCCTTGCCCAGGGCAACGATCACCTTGAGCTCGGGCATCACCGCGATCTCGGCCTGCAGGAACGGCCGGCAGTTGGTAAACTCGACGGGCAGCGGCTTGTTCTCGGGCGGCAGGCAGCGCACGGCGTTGGCGATGCGCGCGTCGACCAGACGCAGGCCGTCGTTGGGATCGGCCTTGTAGATGCCCTGGGCAAAGCCGAACGTCAGCAGCGTCGAGTACAAGAGGTCGCCGGCATAGTCGCCGGTGAAGGGCCGGCCGGTGCGGTTGGCGCCGCGCATGCCGGGCGCCAGCCCCACGATCAGCAGGCGCGCGTCGAGATGGCCGAACGAGCGGACCGGCGCATTCTTCCAGTCGGGATATTCGCCCTGAAGCTCGTGCCGGAAGGCGACGAGCCGGGGGCAACGCGGACAGTCGAGGGGCGGCTCGTTGAAACGCTCGGCAGCCACAGACGATTAGGCCGTCCGCATCAGGTGCTCGGGGGCTTCCTCGCCGAGATCGCCGTTGGCGACAGCCGGCCGCTGCGGGCGCTCCGACGGATTGCGCGCGATCAGCGGCGCGAGCTCGGAGAGCTCGATGAAGTCGTCGGCCTGGCGGCGCAGCTCGTCGGCCACCATCGGCGGCGAGGACTTGATGGTGCTGACCACCGAGACGCGCAGGCCCTTGCGCTGAACTGCCTCGACCAGGCGGCGGAAGTCGCCGTCGCCGGAGAACAGGATCACATGGTCGAGGTGATCGGCCATCTCGAGCACGTCGATGGCGAGCTCGATGTCCATGTTGCCCTTGATCTTGCGGCGGCCCATGGCGTCGGTGAATTCCTTGGTCGGCTTGGTGACCATGGTGTAGCCGTTGTAGTCCAGCCAATCGATCAGCGGCCGGATCGGCGAGTACTCCTGATCCTCAACCAGGGCGGTGTAGTAATAGGCGCGGACCAGCCGACCCTTCTCGCGGAACACCTTGAGCAGGCGGCGATAGTCGATGTCGAAGCCCAGCGCCCGGGCAGCGGAGTAGAGGTTGGCGCCGTCGATGAAGAGCGCCACGCGCTCGTTCTCGTAGAAATTGCCTTTCATGGCCTTAATCCTTTTTAGGAATATGCGCAGAGGGAGCGAAAAAAATTATGTAGCCGCAGGAGTTAAGTAACCCACACCCCTCCCGCGACGTCTTAAGTTTAGGCCATTATCCCATAAATCACAAGGGCTTGCAGGAGTTTGCTGGTGGAAAACACCGGACAGTCACCGATCTACATTGCCTTGGGGGCCAATCTCGACCATCCGGAATATGGCCCTCCCAAACGTGTTTTGGAGGCGGCCCTTGAGGAATTGGGACGCCGCGGCGTCGCGGTGCGGCGGGTGTCGCCCTGGTACCGCACGGCGCCAGTGCCGGCCTCGGACCAGCCCTGGTACGTCAATGCCGTAGCCGAGGTCGCGACGGACTTGGGCGCCGACCGGCTGCTGGGCCTCCTGCACGAGGTCGAGGCGGCCTTCGGCCGGGTCCGGTCCGTGCCCAACGCCGCCCGCCTGATCGATCTCGACCTCCTTGATTATCATGGAGAATTGGCCGCCGGCGGCCCGGGGAAGGCGACCCTGCCGCATCCTCGCCTGGAGGGCCGCGCCTTCGTCATCCGCCCCCTGGCCGACCTCGCCCCCACTTGGCGCCATCCTCGCACCGGCGCCTCGATCCAGGCCCTGCTGGCAGGTCTGCCGGCGAACCAAGTGATTGAGCGGATGTAAGCGGCACCCATATGATGAGGGGTTGTTTTTCAGGCCCGTCCGCGTATAACCGCCCGCTCCCGGGAAATCTGAGGTCCGTATGGCCCGCGTCACCGTAGAAGACTGCATCGTGCAGGTGCCCAACCGTTTCGAGCTCGTCATGTTTGCCGCCCAGCGCGCGCGCGACATCTCGGCCGGCGCCCAGATCACGCTCGATCGCGACCGCGACAAGAACCCCGTCGTGGCGCTGCGCGAGATCGCCGAGACCAAGCTCGACCAGGCTGTGCTGAAGGACTCGCTGATCTCGGGCATGCAGAAGCATGCCGACATCGACAAGCCCGAAGAGGTCAACGAGATGGCCGAGCTCGAGCAGGAGCTCGCGGCGGCACTGGCCCAGGGCGGCGCCGAAGCGGCGCAGCCCAAGGCTCTGCCGATGGCCGAGGAAGACGACATCGTCGAGTAGGGCCTCGCGCCATTAGCTGGCCGGCATTAGCTGGATTGAGTCCAGCTATTCGCGCAATCAGCATGGAGTGAGCGCAATCGTCCCCATATAATGGACGATTGCCATGATTCGTCAGTTCGAACTCGTTGAGCGCGTGCAGTCCTACGATCCGGATGCGGACGAGGACATGCTGAACCGCGCCTACGTCTACGGCCTGAAGAAGCACGGCACCCAGCTGCGCGCCTCGGGCGACCCCTATTTCTCCCATCCCGTCGAGGTGGCCGGCATCCTGGCGGAGATGAAGCTCGACACCTCGTCGATCGTGACCGGGCTGCTGCACGACACCATCGAGGACACCGACGCCACCCGCGAGGAGATCGCGGGCCTGTTCGGCGAGAATGTCGCCCGTCTGGTCGACGGCGTCACCAAGCTCAGCCGGCTGGAAGTCCAGTCCGAGAGCACCAAGGAAGCCGAGAACCTGCGCAAGCTCGTTCTGGCAATGTCGTCCGACATCCGCGTCCTGCTGGTGAAGCTCGCCGACCGGCTGCACAACATGCGCACCCTGCGTCATATCAAGGATCCGGCGCGGCGGCGGCGCATCGCGCTCGAGACCATGGACCTCTACGCGCCGCTCGCCTCGCGCATCGGCATGGAGAAGGTTAAGCGCGAGCTCGAGGAGCTGGCCTTCGCCGAGCTCAACCCCGATGGCCGCGCCTCGGTGCTGGCGCGCCAGGGCTACCTGCGCGAGCGCGGCGAGCGGCTGGTGCCCGAGATCGAGGGCGAGCTGATCAAGACCCTGAAGGAGGGCGGCCTCAAGGCACAGGTCTCGGGCCGCGAGAAGACGCCCTATTCGATCTGGCGCAAGATGCAGAACAAGAACGTCTCGTTCGAGCAGCTTGCCGACATCATGGCCTTCCGCATCATCGTCGCGGATGTGGCGCAGTGCTACCAGGCGTTGGGCGTGCTGCACGGCCGCTACCAAGTGATCCCGGGCCGCTTCAAGGACTACATCTCGGTCCCCAAGCCCAACGGCTATCGCTCGCTGCATACTGGCGTGATCGGTCCGCTCGGTCAGCGCATCGAGATCCAGATCCGCACCGAGGAGATGCAGGACCAGGCCGAGCGCGGCGTCGCCGCCCATTGGATCTACAAGCAGGGCGGGCCGTCGACGGACGCGCCGCAATACGCCTGGCTGCGCAGCCTCATCGAGATCCTCGACAAGGCGCCCAACGCGGAGGAGTTCCTCGAGCACACCAAGCTCGAGATGTTCCACGACCAGGTGTTCTGCTTCACCCCCAAGGGCAAGCTGATCGCTCTGCCCAAGGGCGCGACTCCGATCGACTTCGCCTATGCCGTGCACAGCCAGGTCGGCGACACCTGCGTGGGCTCCAAGATCAACGGCCGCATGCTGCCGCTGCGCACCCAGCTCTCCAACGGCGACCAGGTCGACATCATCACCTCCAAGGCGCAGACGCCGTCGCCGACCTGGGAACGCTTCGTCGTCACCGGCAAGGCCAAGGCGGCGATCCGCCGCTTCATCCGCACACGCCAGCGCGAGCAGTACATCCAGCTCGGCAAGTCGCTGCTCGACAAGACCTTCCACGAGGAGGGCTATGAGGTCACCGACAAGGGCCTCGACGGCGTGCGCGCCAACTTCAAGCAGGCCACCACCGACGACCTGATCGCCGCGGTCGGCGCGGGCCTCATCACCTCGCGCGAGGTGCTGACGGCGGTCTATCCCGGCCTGAAGCAGCCGCCGCGCAAGGACGGCGGCGCCGACGTCGTGCCGATCTCGCGCGCCCGCAACAAGGCCGCCGCCGAGGCCGCCAAGTCCAAGAAGGACGGCGCCGACGGCCAGATCGCCATTCGCGGGCTGATCCCTGGCATGGCGGTGCACTTCGCGCGCTGCTGCCATCCGCTGCCCGGCGATCGCATCGTCGGCATCATCACCACGGGCAAGGGCGTGACCATCCACACCATCGACTGCGCCACGCTGGAGAGCTTCTCCGAATCACCGGAACGCTGGATCGACGTCGGCTGGGATGCGGTGGGCGAGAGCGCGCCTGGGATCTATACCGGCCGCCTCAAGGTCACGGTGGCCAACCAGCCGGGGAGTCTCTCCAAGCTCTCGACGGTGATCGCCCGCCACGAGGGCAATATCTCCAACCTGCGCATCGTCAACCGCTCGATGGACTTCTTCGACATGGTGATCGATGTCGAGGTGAACGACGTGAAGCACCTCGCCAACATCACCGCGGCGCTGCGTGCCACGCCCGCCATCAATGCCGTCGAGCGCGCCCGGAATTGATGCTTCTGACGCAGATGCTGCTCCCCAGGACTCATATTCCTCTCCCCCTTGGGGAGAGGTTAGGTGAGGGGGTGCAACCCGAAGATCATCTCCTGCATCACCCCCTCACCCAGCCTCTCCCCCACGGGGAGAGGAGTATGAGATTCGATGGAAGTAACAAGTAAATGTCCCCGCTGCCCTACCAACGCCTCGGCGTGAACGTCGATCACGTCGCCACCGTGCGCAACGCGCGCGGCACGCCGACGCCCGATCCGTTGCGCGCCGCCCAACTCGCGGCCAAGGCCGGCGCCGACGGCATCACCGCCCATCTGCGCGAGGACCGCCGGCACATCGTCGACGACGACATCGCGCGCCTGAAGGACGGGCTCACCCTGCCGCTCAACTTCGAGATGGCGGCCACCGAGGAGATGGTGGCGATCGCGCTGCGCCATCGTCCGCATGCCGCCTGCATTGTCCCCGAGAAGCGCGAAGAGCGGACCACCGAGGGCGGCCTTGACGCGGTCGGCCAGCACAATCACCTGAAGCCCCTGGTGGCGCGGCTCAGCGACGCCGGCATCCGCGTGTCGCTGTTCATCGAGGCCGATCCGCGCCAGCTCGAGATGGCGGTGCAGCTGGGCGCGCCTGTCGTCGAGCTGCACACCGGCCGCTACTGCGAGATCGAGGGCGCCGAGCGCGAGGCCGAGCTTCTGCGCCTCCAGAAGGCCGCCGCGCATTGCCAGCAGCTCGGCCTGGAGTGCCATGCCGGGCATGGCCTGAACTACGAGAATGTCGGTCCGATCGCCGCCATCCCCAACGTCCGCGAGCTCAACATCGGCCACTTCCTGATCGGCGAGGCGATCTTCGTAGGCCTCGAGCCGGCGATCCGCGAGATGCGGCGCTTGATGGATGCCGCCCGCGGCGGAGCCGCCTGACGTGATCCTCGGCCTAGGCAACGACCTCTGCGACATCAGGCGGATCGAGAAGTCCCTGGAGCGTTTCGGCGACCGCTTCGTGCAGCGCGTCTTCACCGAGATCGAGCAGAAGCGCTCGGAGGGCCGGGCGACCCGCGCGGCGAGCTATGCCAAGCGCTTCGCCGCCAAGGAGGCCTGCGCCAAGGCCCTGGGGACCGGCCTGCGTCGCGGCGTGTTCTGGCGCGACATGGGGGTGGTCAATCAGCGCGGCGGCCGGCCGACACTCGCCCTGACCGGTGGCGCTTTGGCGCGGCTGCAGGAGATCACGCCGGCCGGAATGTCGCCGCAAATCGACTTGACGTTGACCGACGAGTATCCTTTGGCGCAGGCGATCGTGATCATTACGGCGGTTCCCGCCCGTGACCCGATCTAAAGTCTTGATTTTGCAGTGCTCCCATGTCGCGCCTGGGGTGGGAGAGACAGCCGCCCTGTGCCCTGCTATAGGCGCGGCTCCTTTGGACTGGTATGGCGATGACGGACGTGGCTGAGCGTCGCAAGCGAGGACAGGAGAAGACCGGCGGGTGGGCCGAGACCGTCCGCACGGTGGTCTATGCCGTGCTGATCGCACTGGTTGTGCGGACGTTCGCCATCGAGCCGTTCAACATCCCTTCGGGCTCGATGATCCCGACCCTGCTGGTCGGCGACTACCTGTTCGTCTCCAAGTATTCCTACGGCTACAGCAAGCACTCCTTCCCCTTTTCGATGGGCATGTTCCCGGGCCGCATCTTCTCGACGCCGCCCGAGCGCGGCGACGTCGCGGTCTTCAAGTATCCCGGCGACCAGGGGCAGGGGCTGAACCGCACCGACTACATCAAGCGCATCGTCGGCATGCCGGGCGACCGCATCCAGGTGACCAACGGCGTGCTCCACATCAACGGCACGCCGGTCGAGCGCCTGCGCATCGGCGATTATGTGAAGGGCAGCAACGGCCACTACCAGAAGGGCACGCTCTACAGGGAGACGCTGCCCAACGGCCGCAGCTACACAGTGCTCGAGTACACCGACAACGGCATGGCCGACAACACGCCGGAGTTTCTCGTGCCGGCGAACAACTACTTCGTGATGGGCGACAATCGCGACGATTCGCTCGACAGCCGCACGCGCCTGATGCTGCGCGACTTCTCGGGCGGCACGCGCGATCGCGACCAGCTCGGCTGGTACGTGCCGGCCGAGAACCTGGTCGGGCGCGCCGAGTTCATCTTCTTCTCGCACGATCCGTCGGCCGCGGGCTGGCTGGAGCCGTGGAAATGGCCACAGGCGATCCGCTTCAGCCGCTTCTTCCAGGCCATCCACTGAAGGCCGGAGACGTTGATCTCGCCGCGCTGGGCGAGCGGCTGGGTCACGCCTTCACGCGCGCCGAGCTTGCCGTCGAGGCGCTGACCCATCGCGGCACCCTCGACAAGCGCCCCGACCTCAAGGCCGCCTTCCCGCACGGCAACGAGCGCCTGGAGTTCCTGGGCGACCGGGTGCTGTCGCTGGCCATGGCCGATCTGCTGCTGCGCCGCTTCCCCAACGAACGCGAGGGCCAGCTGGCCCGGCGCCACGCCGCGCTGGTGAGCGCGCGCACCCTGGGCGAGATCGCCGAGGCGATCGCGCTGAAGGACCATCGCATCGCCTATCGCGGCGCGCCGAAAGCCACGCCCGCCATCCTGGCCGACATGCTGGAGGCGCTTCTGGGCGCGGTGTTCGTCGATGCGGGCTTCGAGACCGCGGCCGGCGTCATCGAGCGCCTGTGGGGCGAGCGGCTGGGCAGCCAGCATCCCGCGCCGCGGCCGCCCAAGACCCAGTTGCAGGAATGGGCGCAGGGCAGGGGCCTCGCGCTGCCGGCCTACAAGCAGATCGGCCGCGAGGGCAGCGAGCACGAGCCGGTGTTCCTGGTCGAGGTCAAGGTCGGCACGCTGACGCCGGCGCAAGGGCGCGGCCTCACCAAGCGCGAAGCGGAGAGCGCGGCGGCGTCGCTGATGCTTGAGCAGCTGGGCAAGTCGTGAGCGACAACCGCACCCGCGCCGGCTTTGCCGCCATCGTCGGCGCGCCCAACGCCGGCAAGTCGACCTTGGTGAACGCGCTCGTCGGCTCCAAGGTCTCGATCGTGTCGCCCAAGGTGCAGACCACGCGCATGCGCGTCATCGGCATCGCCATGACGGATCTGGCCGACGGCACGCGTGCGCAGGTCGTGCTGGTCGATACGCCGGGCATCTTCCGCATCGCCAAGCGCCGGCTGGAGCGCGCCATGGTCGCCGCCGCCTGGCAGGGCGCCGACGATGCCGACCTCGTGGCGATGGTGGTCGACGCCGAGCGCGGGGTGGGCCCCGAGACCGCCGCCATCATCGAGCGCCTGAAGGAGCACAAGGCGCCGCGCTTCCTGATCCTGAACAAGATCGACCTGGTGCCGCGCGAGAAGCTTCTGGCGCTGACGGCCGAGATCAACGCCAGGCTGCCGTTCGAGCGCACCTTCATGGTGAGCGCCCTGAAGCAGGACGGCATCGCCGACATTCTCACCACGCTTGCCGCCGCGCTGCCCGAAGGGCCGTTCCTCTATCCCGAGGACCAAGCGGCCGACCTGCCGTTGCGCCTGCTGGCCGCCGAGGTGACGCGCGAGCAGGTCTTCCTGCAATTGCACCAGGAGCTGCCCTACGAGGCCGCGGTCGAGACCGACAAGTGGGAGGATCGCGCCGACGGCAGCACGCGCATCGAGCAGACCATCCACGTCCAGCGCGAGGGCCAACGCGCCATCGTGTTGGGCAAGGGCGGCTCGAAGATCAAGCAGATCGGCGCCCGCGCCCGCCACGAGCTCGCCGAGATGCTGGAGCGGCCGGTGCATCTCTTCCTGCACGTGAAGGTGAGCGAGCGCTGGGCCGACGACCCGGCGCACTATCGGGCGATTGGCCTGGACTACGAACCCTGACTATCTTGGCGATAGTGGTCATGAAGAGGCCTCAGCTTGAGCCCAAAGCCAAAACCAAGGTCAGCACGCTCATCGAACGCGCTCAGTCGTAAGACCAAGCGTAGGAACAATCTCGCGGAGTTTCTCGCTATGTCGCCCCTGCGTAGGTCGGGGTTGAAGATCCGACGGCAGAAAGACAGGCCGCGCAAGATCGCCGTTTGATGGCATTGCCAGCAGTCGTCTGCCCTTCGCCCGGCTGAGCCACGAGCTTGTGGCCGCTCTCAAACCTCCCGCCCCGCGTGAGAATGCGATAGACCGACTCCATGGAATGGACTGACCAAGGCATCGTTCTGTCGGCGCGCCCGCACGGCGAGGGCGGGATGGTCGTGGCGCTGCTGACGTACCAGCATGGCCGCCACGCCGGCTTCGTGCCGGGCGGCGGGTCGCGCAAGGCGCGGGCGACCTGGCAGATGGGCAATCTCGTCGAGGTGAGCTGGCGGGCGCGGCTCGCCGAGCAGCTGGGCAACTATTCGGGCGAGCTGCGCGAGCCGCATGCCGCGCGCGCGCTCGACGATGCGGCGCAGCTTGCTGGGCTGAGCGCGGCCTGCGCCGTGCTCGATTCGGCGCTGCCCGAACGCGAGCCGCATCCGGCGATGTTCGACGGCTTCTCCGCCTTGCTGAGTGCGCTCGGCCATCCCGGCTGGCCTGTGATCTATGTGCGACTGGAGCTGGGGCTTTTGCAGGAGCTGGGCTTCGGGCTCGACCTCACCAAGTGTGCGGCAACCGGCGCCACCGAAGACCTGGCCTATGTCTCGCCCAAGACCGGGCGGGCGGTGAGCCGGGAGGCGGCCGGCCCCTACAAGGAGAAGCTGATCGAGCTGCCGGCCTTTTTGTCCACCGGCGGCCTGCCGGCGGACGATGCCGAGCTGCGCAAAGGCCTCGATTTGACGGGCTATTTCCTGGAGCGGCACGTGTTTTGGCCACACAACAAGCCCTTGCCTGCCGCGCGGGCGAGATTTATGGAAACCCTGCAACGCTAACTACAAATGGCTGTGGCATGAACCGCAGCGGATCCCCTCAGTCTCGGTAAATGGCAAAACGCAGCACTAACGTCGTTCCGCTCGCGGAGGTGAGGCCGGTACAGTTCGGGCAGGCGCTCAGCGAGCGCTACCTGTCCTATGCGCTCTCCACGATCATGGCGCGCTCGCTGCCCGACGTGCGCGACGGCCTGAAGCCGGTGCATCGCCGGCTGCTCTATGCCATGCGCCAGCTGCGGCTCGATCCCAACAGCGCCTTCAAGAAAAGCGCGCGCGTGGTCGGCGACGTCATCGGCCAGTACCACCCGCACGGCGACCAATCGATCTACGACGCCCTGGTGCGTCTCGCCCAGGATTTCGCCGCCCGCTATCCGCTGATCGAAGGGCAGGGCAACTTCGGCAACATCGACGGCGATAACCCCGCCGCCATGCGCTACACCGAGGCGCGGCTCACTGAGGTCGCCGAGGCGCTGCTGGCCGGCATCGACGAGAACGCCGTCGACTTCCGTCCCAACTACGACGGCTCGACCGAGGAGCCGATCGTGCTTCCGGGCGGCTTCCCCAACCTGTTGGCCAACGGCGCCGCCGGCATTGCCGTCGGCATGGCGACATCCATCCCGCCGCACAATGCCGGCGAGCTCTGCGATGCGCTGCTGCATCTCATCAAGACGCCCAACGCCCGCATCGAGACCCTGGTCGACCTGGTGAAGGGGCCGGATTTCCCGACCGGCGGCATCCTGGTCGAGCCGCGCGATTCGATCGTCGAGGCCTACAAGACCGGCCGTGGCGCCTTCCGCCTGCGCGCCAAATGGGAGAAGGAAGATCTGCCGCGCGGCCAGTACCGCATCATCGTCACCGAGATCCCCTACCAGGTGCAGAAGGGCAAGCTGATCGAGCGCATCGCCGAGATCATCAATGCCAAGAAGCTGCCCATCCTCGAGGACGTTCGCGATGAATCGGCCGAGGACGTGCGCATCGTGCTCGAGCCGCGCACCGGCCAGGTGCCGGCCGAGCTGCTGATGGAGCAGCTCTTCAAGCAGACCGACCTCGAGATCCGCTTCCCGCTGAACCTCAACGTCCTCGACAAGGACAACACGCCTCGGGTGATGAACCTGCGCGAGGCGCTGCAGGCCTGGCTCGACCATCGCCGCGAGGTGCTGGTGCGGCGCTCGACGTTCCGCCTGGCCGAGATCGAGCGGCGGCTGGAGATCCTCGACGGCTACCTGGTCGCCTATCTCAACATCGACAAGCTGATCAAGATCATCCGCGAGGAGGACGAGCCCAAGCCCAAGATGATCAAGGCCTTCAAGCTGACCGACCTGCAGGCCGAGGCCATCCTCAACATGCGGCTGCGCGCGTTGCGCAGGCTGGAAGAGTTCGAGATCAAGGGCGAGCACAAGAAGCTCACGGCCGAACGCAAGGACCTCAAGGCGCTGTTGAAGGACGAGGCGCTGCAGTGGGGCAAGATCGCCGACGAGGTCCAGGAGACCAGGAAGAAGTTCGGGGGCAAGACCGAACTCGGTCGCCGCCGCACCGAGCTCGCCGACGCGCCGGCCGAGGTCGAGCATGCGATCGAGGATTTCGTCGAGCGCGAGCCCGTCACCGTGCTGCTCTCGGAGAAGGGCTGGATCCGCGCCGCCAAGGGCCATCTCGACGACAAGGCGGCGGGCGAGCTCAAGTACAAGGAAGGCGACGGGCCACACTTTGCGGTGCATGCCCAGTCGATCGACAAGATCCTGGTGTTCGGCACCAACGGCCGCTTCTACACCCTGGGCTGCGACAAGCTGCCGAGCGCGCGCGGCCATGGCGAGCCCATCCGCCTGATGATCGAGCTCGGCAACGACCAGGACATCGTCGACCTCGCGGTGATGAAGGGCGGCCGCAAGTTCCTGGTGGCGTCGGACGCCGGCCGCGGCTTCATCGTCCCCGAGGACGAGGTCGTCGCCCAGACCAAGAACGGCAAGCAGGTGCTGAACCTCGCCGACAAGGAGAAGGCGCAGGCTTTCTCGGTCGTGCCCGACGGCGCCGATTCGATCGCGGCCCTCAGCGAGGGGCGCAAGCTCCTGATCTTCCCGCTCGAGCAGGTGCCCGAGATGGGGCGCGGTCGCGGCGTCACCTTGCAGAAGTCGAAGGCCGACCGCCTGTCCGACGCCCAGGCCTTCAAGCTCGAGGACGGCCTGCCGTGGGGCAACCGCGTGATCGCGGCGGGCGAGCTGAAGTTCTGGCGCGGCGAGCGCGCCCAGGCGGGCCGCATGCCCGAAAAGGGATGGCCCCGCGCCAAGCGCTTCAAGGATTGACCCAATGGACCTGACGCTGATCTGGAAGACGGTGCTGATCGGCGTCGTCGAGGGCCTGACCGAGTTCCTGCCGGTGTCCTCGACCGGGCACATCATCCTGGCCGAGGAGGTGCTGCACTTCCAGGGACCGCCGGGCAAGGTGTTCGAGATCGTGATCCAGCTCGGCGCCATCCTCGCGGTGGTCCTGCTCTATCGCCAGAAGCTGTGGTCGACGGCGATGGGCGTGGTGCGGCGCGAGCCGGTGTCCCTGCGCTTCGCCACGGCGGTGATCATCGGCTTCCTGCCGGCCGCGGTGGTGGGCGTCGTCGCGTACAAGTACATCAAGACGGTGCTGTTCAGCCCCTGGGTGGTGGCGATCGCGCTGATCGTCGGCGGCTTCATCATTCTCGCCGTCGAGCGCTTCGCCCAGCGGCCGCGCATGAAGTCGCTCGACGAGGTCGATCTCAAGACCGCGTTCTTCATCGGCGTCTGTCAGTGCCTGGCCATGATCCCGGGCGTGAGCCGCGCCGGCGCCACCATCATGGGCGCCCGGGCTTTGCGCGTGGATCGTGCGACGGCGGCGGAGTTCTCCTTCTTCCTCGCCATGCCGACCATGATCGGCGCTGCCGTCTATGACCTCTACAAGAACTGGAAGGACCTCGACTGGCACGGCAGCGGCTTGATCGCGCTGGGATTCTTCACCGCCTTCGTTAGTGCACTGTTCGTGGTCAAACCCTTCGTGCGCTTCATCAGCCGGCACGGCTTCGGCGTGTTCGCCTGGTATCGCATTGCACTCGGTGCATTGGCGCTTGCGCTATTGCTCATGCGTTGAACCTTCTGCCGGCCGGGGTTGCGTGCCATAAGCCCGCGCAAATCCACCCCGTTTCGGAGTCCTTCGGTTCATGCAACGTCGTAAGTTTCTGCGTACCACCGGCGTCGGCGCGGCCGCCGCCGCCACGTCCGGCGCGATCGCGACACCCGCCATCGCCCAGTCGGCGCCCGAGCTCAAGTGGCGCATGACGTCGAGCTTCCCCAAGTCGCTCGACACGATCTTCGGCGCCTCTGAGATCTTCGCCAAGTATGTGGCTGAGGCGTCCGACAACAAGTTCCAGATCCGCGTGTTTGCCGCAGGCGAGATCGTGCCCGGCCTGCAGGTCGCCGACGCGGTGCAGAACGGCACCGTCGAGATGGGCCATACGGCGTCGTACTACTACGTCGGCAAGGACCCATGCTTCGCACTCGACTGCGCGATCCCGTTCGGCCTGAACGCGCGCCAACAGGATGCCTGGATGAACTGGGGCGGCGGCCGCGAGGCGATGGCCGACTTCTTCAAGGACTACAACATCCACGCCATCCCGTGCGGCAATACCGGCGGCCAGATGGGCGGCTGGTTCCGCAAGGAGATCAAGACCGTGGATGACCTCAAGGGCCTGAAGATGCGTACGTCGGGCTTTGCCGGCGAGGTCTTGAGCAAGCTCGGCGTCGTGCCGCAGCAGATCGCCGGCGGCGATATCTATCCGGCGCTGGAGAAGGGCACGATCGATGCCGCCGAATGGGTCGGCCCCTACGACGACCAGAAGCTCGGCTTCAACAAGGTGGCGCCGTACTACTACTACCCCGGCTGGTGGGAAGCGGGCCCGCAGCTCTCGGCCTACATCAACATCCAGAAGTGGAACGACCTGCCCAAGGGCTACCAGGCGCTGATCGAGGCGGCGGCCGCCAAGGCGCATACCGCGATGCTGTCGAAGTACGACAGCCAGAACCCAAGGGCGCTGCGCGAGCTGGTGGCAGGCGGCACCAAGCTGCTCGCCTTCACACCGCAGGTGCTCGAGGCCTGCTACGCCGCGACCAACCAGGTCTACGACGAGACCATGGCCAAGAACCCGCGCTTCAAGAAGATCTACGAGACGTGGAAGCCGTTCCGCGCCGAGGAGGTGCTGTGGTTCCGCGTCGTCGAGAACACGCTCGACACCTTCATGGCGCGCCTGTCGGCCTCCAACAAACTCTGACACGCACCGCGCAAATATCGAGGAACCCCGCTTCGGCGGGGTTTTCTTTGGCGTGCACCAGCTTTCCAAGCCCGGGCCCGCGTGCCATAAACCCGCGCCGCTCCGGGGGCGGTTCGCGTCGCAGAACGCATCACAAGCAAGAAATCACGAGGAGTCCCAGTCAGATGCAACGTCGTAAGTTCCTGCGCACGGCCGGTGTGGGCGGCGGCGCAGTGGCGGTTTCGGCCACGCTCGCCGCGCCGGCAATCGCGCAGTCCAATCCCGAGGTGAAGTGGCGCTTGGCCTCGAGCTTCCCCAAGTCGCTCGACACGATCTACGGCGCCGGCGAGTTCTTCGCCAAGCGCGTCGCCGCGCTCACCGACAACAAGTTCCAGATCCGCGTGTTCGCCGCCGGCGAGATCGTGCCCGGCCTGCAGGTGGTCGACGCCGTTCAGAACGAGACCGTCGAGTGCGGCCACACCGCGGCCTACTACTATGTTGGCAAGGATCCCACTTTCGCCTTCGACACCGCGGTGCCGTTCGGCCTCAACACGCGCCAGCACAATGCCTGGGTCTATTTCGGCGGCGGGCTCGAGCTGATGCGCGAGTTCTACAAGGACTACAAGATCATCTCCTTCCTGATGAGCCACACCGGGGCCCAGATGGGCGGCTGGTGGCGCAAGGAGATCAAGACGCCGGAGGATTTGAAGGGCGTGAAGATGCGCATCGGCGGCTTCGCCGGCCAGGTGATGGCGAAGCTCGGTGTGGTGCCCCAGCAGCTTGCCGGCGGCGATATCTATCCGGCGCTGGAGAAGGGCACGATCGACGCCGCCGAATGGGTCGGTCCGTACGACGACCAGAAGCTCGGCTTCAACAAGGTGGCGCCGTACTACTACTATCCCGGCTGGTGGGAAGGCGGCGCGGCGCTGTCGCTCTACTGTGGCGAGAAGGCCTACGAGGCGCTGCCGCCGGCCTACAAGGAGGCGGTTGCCGCGGCCTGCGGCGACACCGTGAGCTGGTCCGTCGCCAAGTACGATGCGCAGAACCCCAAGGCGCTGCGCGAGTTGGTGGCGTCGGGCGCCAAGTTCCTGCCGTTCCCGCAGTCGGTCATGGAGGCCTCCTTCGCGGCGTCGAACGAGCTCTACGCCGAGACCATGGCCAAGAACCCCAAGTTCAAGAAGGTCTACGAATCCTGGCGGCCCTTCCGTAACGAGGAGGTGCTGTGGTTCCGCGTCGCCGAGAACACCTTCGACAACTTCATGGCGCGCCAGTCGGCGGCCAATAAGCTCTGACTTCCGGCCTCGAATCCGGCCTTCTTGGGCCGGTGGAAAGCCCCGCTTCGGCGGGGCTTTTTCTTTGCGCAGGGGGGCTGTGCATGGCAGGCTTGATTCCGCGGAGAGGAATCTCGGCAAACAAAAAACGTTCCTGGGAGTGAAAGCACATGCAACGTCGTAAGTTCTTGCGCACCGCCGGTATCGGCGGCGGCGCGACCGCCGTCGCGAGCACGCTCGCCGCACCGGCCATTGCTCAATCGATGCCTGAGCTGAAGTGGCGCTTGGCCTCGAGCTTCCCCAAGTCGCTCGACACGCTCTACGGCGCCGGTGAGAATCTCGTGAAGTACATTGCCGAGGCGACGGACAACAAGTTCCAGGTCCGCATCTTCGCAGCAGGCGAGATCGTGCCCGGCCTGCAGGTGCTCGACGCCGTGCAGAACGGCACCGTCGAAATGGGTCACTCGGCCGGCACCTACTACATCGGCAAGGACATGACGCTGGCCTTCGACACCACGCTGCCGTTCGGCATGAACGCCCGCCAGCAGGAGGCGTGGATGCACTACGGCGGCGGTCGCGAGCTGCTGGGCGAGGTCTACAAGGACTACAACACCATCGCGATCCCCTGCGGCAACACGGGCGCGCAGATGGGCGGCTGGTTCCGCAAGGAGATCAAGACGCCCGAGGACATGAAGGGCCTGAAGTTCCGCATCGCCGGCATCGGCGGCATGGTCTGCGCCAAGCTGGGCTCGGTACCGCAGCAGATCGCAGGCGGCGACATCTATCCGGCGCTGGAAAAAGGCACGATCGACGCCGCCGAATGGGTCGGTCCGTACGACGACCAGAAGCTCGGCTTCAACAAGATCGCGCCGTACTACTACTATCCAGGGTGGTGGGAAGGCGGCCCGCAGTCTTCGGCCTACATCAACATTCAGAAGTGGAACGAGCTGCCCAAGGCCTACAAGACCGTCATCGAGACGGGCTGTGCCAAGGCGCAGGCCATGATGATCGCCAAGTACGATGCGGAGAATCCCAAGGCGCTGCGCGAGTTGATGTCGACCGGCACCAAGCTGCTGCCGTTCCCGCAGTCGGTGATGGAAGCGGCCTTCATCGCGGCCAACGAGCTCTACAACGAGCAATCAGCGAAGAACCCTAAGTTCAAGAAGGTCTACGAGAGCTGGAAGCCGTTCCGCAACGAGGAGATCCTGTGGTTCCGCGTTGCCGAGTTCACCTTCGACAGCTTCATGGCGCGCCAGTCGGCCGCCAACAAGCTGGGATAGAAGGAGGACTCCATGAGACGGCGGAAGTTTCTGACGACCGCCGGCATCGGCGGCGCCGCGAGCACCCTCGCGGCGCCAGCCATTGCGCAGTCGATGCCGGAGCTCAAGTGGCGGCTGACCTCGAGCTTTCCCAAGTCGCTCGACACGCTGTACGGCGCCGCCGAATCGATCGCCAAGAAGGTTGCCGGGCTCACCGACAACAAGTTCCAGATCCGCGTGTTTGCGCCGGGCGAGATCGTTCCGGCGCTGCAGGCGCTTGACGCGGTGCAGAACAACACTGTCGAGATGTGCCACACCGCGTCCTACTACTTCGTCGGCAAGGACCTCACGATGGGGTTCGATTCCGGCGTGCCGTTCGGGCTGACCGCGCGCCAGCAGAACGCCTGGATGTCGATGGGCGGCGGACTCCAGCTGATGCGCGAGTTCATGGCCGACTACAACGCCGTGCCGTTCCCGGCCGGCAACACCGGCTGCCAGATGGGCGGCTGGTTCCGCAAGGAGATCAAGACGCTCGATGACCTGAAGGGCCTGAAGATGCGCATCCCGGGCATCGGCGGCCAGATCTGGGCCAAGCTCGGGGCGGTGCCGCAGCAGATCGCGGGCGGCGACATCTATCCCGCGCTCGAACGCGGCGCCATCGACGGTGCGGAGTGGGTGGGTCCATACGACGACGAGAAGCTCGGCTTCTACAAGGTGGCGCCATTCTACTACTACCCGGGCTTCTGGGAGGCCGGCACGCAGATCACCCTGCTGGTCGGCAAGCAGCACTGGGAGGCCTTGCCGGCGGCGTACAAGCTAGCCATCGAGACGGTGTGCGGCGACGTCAACGGCGAGATGATGGCGCGTTACGACAACCTCAATCCGCAGGCGCTGCGCCGCCTGGTGGCGGCTGGCACGCAGCTCAAGCCCTATCCGCGCGACGTGCTGGCGGCGGCATGGAAGGCGACGCACGAGCTCTACGACGAGTTCTCGTCGAAGAACGCCAAGTTCAAGAAGATCTATGACCACTGGAAGGCGTTCCGCGACGAGCAGTTCCTGTGGTTCCGGGTCGCCGAGCTAACCTACGAGAACTTCGCCTTCACCGCCGGCCAGACTGTGAAATGACGGGCGGCTTCATCACAGGAATGTATGGAGCGTGCAAGGTTTGAGCGAAAAGGCCCATAGAATCGAGGGGAAACCCCGCTCCGGCGGGGTTTTTCTTGGCTTCTTTGCAACTGAAGTCGGCTTTTCAAACTGCATGACGCGTGTCAGTGTTGCGCCGCCAAGGGGGCCATAAGGGCATCCTGTAGGGAGGATAAACATCAATGCAGCGTAGAAAGTTCATCCGAAACGCGGGCGTGGGCGCCGCGGGTGTTGCGGTTGCGTCGACTGTCGCGGCGCCGGCAATTGCGCAGAGCATGCCCGAGGTGAAGTGGCGCCTGACGTCGAGCTTCCCCAAGTCGCTCGACACGCTCTACGGCGGCTCGGAGCTGTTCGCCAAGCTGATCAACGAGATGTCGGACGGCAAGTTTCAGGTCCGCGTGTTCGCCGCCGGCGAGATCGTGCCCGGCCTGCAGGTCGCTGACGCCGTCCAGAACGGCACCGTCGAGGCCGGCCAGACCGCCGCTTACTACTACTTCGGCAAGCATCCGAACTTCGTGTTCGAGACCGGCCTGCCGTTCACCATGAACCAGCGCCAGTACTATGCTTGGCTCGAGTTCGGGGGCGGCCACGACCTGATCAATGACTTCTACAAGGAGTACAACTTCCGTTCGTTCACCTTTGGCGGCACGGGCTGCCAGATGGGCGGCTGGTTCCGCAAGGAAATCAAGTCGATGGACGACATGAAGGGCCTCAAGTTCCGCGTTGGCGGCTTCGCCGGCCTGATCCTCGAGCGCCTCGGCGTGGTGCCGCAGCAGATCGCCGGCGGCGACATCTACCCGGCGCTGGAGAAGGGCACGATCGACGCCTGCGAATGGGTCGGCCCCTATGACGACGAGAAGCTCGGCTTCAACAAGGTCGCCAAGTACTACTACTACCCGGGCTGGTGGGAAGGGGCCTCGGTGGGCTCGCTCTACGTCAACAACAAGGTGTGGGACGAGCTGCCCAAGGTCTACAAGGCGATGGTCGAGGCGGCCGCGGGTCGCGTCACCTCCTGGATGGTGCCGAAGTACGATGCCGGCAACCCGGCGGCGCTGCGCCGCCTGGTGGCGAGCGGCACCGAGCTCCGGCCGTTCCCGCGCACGGTGCTCGAGCCGTGCTTCCTCGAAGCCTACAAGTATTACGACGAGCTTGCGGCCAAGGATCCGAAGTTCAAGAAGATCTACGACAGCCTGAAGGCCTTCCGCGCCGACGAGAACCTGTGGTTCCGCGTCGCCGAGAACACCTTCGACAACTTCAACTTCTCGATGTCGGCGCAAGGACGCTAAAGGGTCGCTAGAACCCGGTCGCATCGCCAAAAAGAGAAAGCCCCGCCGGCAACGGCGGGGCTTTTTGTCGTCCTAGAGCATGATGGGTCCAGCTGGAATCAGTTGGACCCATCATGCCTCCTGCAACAGGCATCGTCGGTGCGGGCGAATGGGATGAGATGGAACCGCGCGCGGTTCCATCTCATCCCATTCCGCTCTAGTTCTTCGGCGGTGCGCCGAAGACCGGCGGCGGGGCATCATCGGATGGCGGCGCCTGAATCTCGATCTTGACCTTGGACGGATCGATGTCGCTCGGCTTGTCGAGGAAGTAGGTGACCGACTGGGGCAGGGCGATCACGATCGCCACCATGATGAGCTGCAGCAGCACCCAGGGGATCGAGCCCCAGTAGATGTCCGAGCTCTTCACTTCCTTGGGAGCTACGCTGCGCAGGTAGAACAGCGCGAAGCCGAACGGCGGATGCATGAACGAGGTCTGCACGTTGACGCAGATCATGACGCCGAACCAGATCAACGCGGCGTCGGCGCCGACCACTGGTGTCAGGATCTTCTGCGCCACCGGCGCCAGCATCGGAATGATGATGAAGGCGATCTCGAAGAAGTCGAGGAAGAACGCCAGGAAGAACACGAACAGGTTGACGACGATCAGGAAGCCCCAAACGCCGCCCGGCAGGCTCGACATCAGGTGCTCGACCCACTTGTTGCCGTCGACACCCTGGAAGGTGATCGAGAAGCAGGTCGCACCGACCAGGATGAAGGCCACCATGGCGGTGATGCGCATCGTTGCCTGGAAGGCCTGCACGATCAGCTCGCGCTGGTCCTTCACCTGCCAGGCGCGCCAACATAGCCAGATGATGGCGACGAACATCACCGTGAAGGCGGCTTGGAACGGCATCGACTTGAAGTAGCCGGTAGCCGCGATCACGGAACCGGCGATGGCGGCGACGCAGCCGCCGTAGAAGGCCCACTTGTCGAGCCGGGTAAGCGGGGCATTGCGCACCACGGCGAGAACGATCGCGCCGATCGCGCCCATGGCACCGGCCTCGGTCGGCGTCGCGAGGCCCATCATGATGGTGCCCAGCACGAGGAAGATAAGCACCGCCGCCGGGATGATGCCCCAGGCGCACTTGATAAGCAGCGCCTTGCCGAACAGGGTGCGCGGCACCGGCGGTACGGCCTCCGGCTTCACGATGCTGAGATAGAAGGTATAAAGAGCGAACAGGGCGATCTGCAGGATCGACGGTCCCCAGGCGCCGAGATACATGTCGCCCACCGAACGGCCGAGCTGGTCGGCCAGCACGACCAGCACCAGCGATGGCGGCACCAGCTGGGTGATGGTGCCCGACGCCGCCAGCACACCGGTGGCGTACCGCATGTCGTACTTGTAGCGCATCATGATCGGCAGCGTGATCAGCGCCATGGCGATCACCTGCGCCGCCACCGTGCCGGTGATGGCGCCCAGGATGAAGCCGACGATGATGGTCGAATAGCCGAGCCCGCCGCGGACAGGGCCGAACAGCTGACCCATCGAATCGAGCATGTCCTCCGCCAGCCCGCATTTCTCCAGGATGGCGCCCATGAAGGTGAAGAACGGGATGGCGAGCAGGAGCTCGTTCGACAGGATGCTGCCGAACACGCGACCCGGGATGGCCTGCATGAAGGCCATCGTGAAGTAGCCCATCTCGATCGACAGGAAGCCGAAGAAGAAGCCGACCGCCGCCAGCGAGAACGCGACCGGGTAACCGATGATCATGAAGACCACCAGCCCCGCGAACATCAGCGGCGGCATCCATTCCAGGGGGATCATCATTGCGTCGGCCTCTCGTAGTGCGCTTCGAGGCTTTCGACGGGTATGCCGTTGAGGAAGGCCACACGCTTGATGACTTCGGAGATGCCCTGCAGCGCCACCAGCAGGAAGCCGACCGGCAGCACCAGCTTGATCGGCCAGCGCAGCAGGCCGCCGGCGTTGGAGGAGTGCTCGCTGACGGCGAAGGACTGCATGAAGAAGGGCCAGCTCAGCCAGGCCAGGATGATGCAGGTCGGCAGCAGGAAAACGAGGGTGCCCAGGATGTCGATCCAGAGCTGCCCGCGACGGCCCAGCGTCATGTAGAAGAGGTCGACGCGGACGTGTTCGTTGCGTTTCAGGGTGTAGGAGGCGCCGAACATCACGATGACGGCGAACATGTACCACTGCACTTCGAGCCAGGCGTTGGAACTCTGGTCGTAAGCGTAGCGAACCATGGCATTGCCGCCGCTTACCAGGCAGGACAGCAACACCAACCAGTTACAGATAACGCCGATCTTTTCGTTGATTGCGTCAATGACCGTGCTGAGGCCCAGCAATGCGCGCATCCCACCTCCCCTGCGCGAGTTCTTTGTTAATGACCCCCGTCCTCGCAGCCGGGGGCCTTCTCATATCGTGGTACGAACGACCACGCTAGCGTCCGGGACTTTTCTGCGTATGCCGGGGCTGCGTCAAGTCGCTCCACCGGCTCCAAGTAACCAGCCCCAAGCAATCAGCAGGTGTGTTGCCTAGACCGTAGGCAGCTCCATCCACCCCTCGGGACCGAAGAACTCGAGCGGCCGGAAGGCGCGCTTGTAGGCCATCTTGCTGGAGTCGGCGATCCAGTAGCCCAGATAGACGTAGGGCAGGCCGCGCCGGGCGGCGGCATCGGCCAGCCACAGGATCATGTGGGTGCCGAGCCCACGCCGCGGATCCTGCGGATCGAAGAAGCTGTAGACCGCCGACACCCCGCTCGATAGCCAGTCGACCAGGCAGGCGCCGACCAACCGGCCTTCGGCCGAGTCGTCGCGGAACTCGATGATGGCGGTCTCGACCGGGCTCTCCTCGACCATGGCGCGATAGTCGTCGAAGTCCATGTCGGCCATGTCGCCATCGCGATGGCGGGTCAGCACATAGCGTGAAAATAGCGAGTACTGCTCGCCCGTCGCCAGCGCCTGGGTCTCGACGGCGTGGACATGCTCGTTGCGGCGCTGGATGCGGCGCTGGGCGCGGCTCGGCTGGAAATCGCGCACCCGGATGCGCACCGGCACGCAGGCCCGGCAGCCCTCGCACAGGGGCTTGTAGACGAAATGGTGCGAACGACGGAACCCGGCGTCGGTCAGCGTGTCGTGCTGGGAGATCGCATCAGGTCCGCTGAGCTCTGTGACGAGCTTGGTCTCCAGCCGGTGCGGCAGATACGGACAGCGCATCGCCGGTGTGGTGCGGAAGAACCGCAGGGTCTGGATGTTCTGACGGATGAACATTGCTTGATGGCAGTGTACCGCGCCTGTCGATGAAGAAAAGCACTAGTCGGCACGACAAAGGTCGATAGAACGCCCGTGAGTCAAGGCTTTTGTCGTCTCATGGCCAACCGGCGAAACGGCGTCAAGGCAAGCCGCACCAGCTTGGGCAGCAGCCAGATCAGGAGCGCGACGAACAGGGCGAGCAGGCACAGGAATGTGATCGGATGGGCGATGGCAAGCGCCAGCCCACCGACCACGCTCGCATCCTCGGCGAACGAGGCGGCGATGTTGCTGAACGGCTCGGGCGACGTGTTGATCAGGGCGCGCGTGCCGGTCTTGGCGACGTGCGTGCCGGCCGCCAGGGTGCCGCCCAGCAACCCCGCGATCACCGCGACCTCGGGACTGATACCGCCCGCCGCGCCGTAGGCCAGCAGTGCGCCCGCGGGCACGCGCACGACGGTCTGCAGCATGTCGTTGATGCTGTCGACGTAGGGGATCTTGTCGGCCAGGAAGTTGAGCGCGAACAGGATGGCCGCCGCGCCCATGACCCAGGGCGAGGCCAGTACCTGAAGGTCGTGAGGCAGGGTCACCAGGCCAAGCTGCTGGGCGCCGCCCAGGACCAGAACGGCCGCGTAAGCGTTGAGGCCGCTGGCCCAGCCCGCGCCCAGGGCGACGGCGATGGCGGCCAGGACGTCGCTGCTCATCGTTTCCTGCTACAGGGCGCGCCGCGCCTTGAGCGCGGTGGCGAGCGTACCGTCGTCCAGCCAGTCGAGCTCGCCGCCCACCGGCACGCCGTGCGCCAGCCGCGTCAGCGGCACGCCGAGCTCGCCGAGGCGCTCGGCGAGATAGTGGGCGGTGGTCTGGCCGTCGACCGTGGCGTTGGTGGCGACGATCACCTCGCGCACGCCGCCTGCCGCCACGCGCTTCACCAGGGCGGCGATATTGAGCTCGTCGGGGCCGATACCGTCGAGCGCCGACAGCGAGCCGCCCAGCACGTGGTAGAGGCCGCGGAAGATCTTGCCGCGCTCCATCGCCCACAGGTCGCCGACATCCTCGACGACGCAGATCAGACCGCGGTCGCGGCCGGCATCGGCGCAGATCGAGCAGGGGTCGATGGTGTCGAGGTTGCCGCAGGTCGAGCAGGCGCGGATGGCGCGCGCTGCGTCGGCGAGCGCCGTGCCCAGCGGCTGCATCAGGGTCTCGCGCTTCTTCAGGAGATGCAGCGCCACCCGCCGTGCCGAGCGCGGACCGAGACCTGGCAGCCGCCCGAGCAGCTGGATCAGCCGCTCGATTTCAGGGCCGTTCATTGTCCTAGAGCTTGAAGCCCGGCGGCAGCGGCAGGCCGCCGGTGATCGTCCGCATCTGCTCCTGGACGGTCTGCTCGACCTTGGCGCGGGCGTCGTTGGCGGCGGCCACGATCAGGTCCTCGACCACGCCCTTGTCGGCCGGCACGAACAGCGAGGCGTCGATCTCGACCTTGCGGGTCTCGTTCTTGCCGTTGACCGTGACCTTGACCAGGCCGGCGCCCGAGGAGCCCACGATCTCCATGCGCTCCAGCGTCGCCTGCAGCTCCTGCATCTTCTGCTGCATGGCCTGGGCCTGCTGCATCAGGCCGCCGAGATCCTTGAGCTTGTCGAACATCAGTACTCGCTTTCGGGGATGTCGTCGTCGGCAGGGTACTCCTCGGTCGCCGGTGCGTCCTCGTCCGGTCCGACCAGGCCCGCCACCAGGGAGGTCTGCTCGCCCTTGCGCCGCACGGCGTCGATCCTGGCACCCGGGAAGGTCTTCAGGATCGCCTGTACCAACGGATTGCTCTCCGCCTGGCTGCGCAGCTCGTCGCCTTTTGCCGCCTTCTGCTCGTTGAGCGTTGGCTTGCCGCCGTCCGAAGACACCGAGGCGATCCAGCGCCGGCCGGTCCATTGGCCCAAAAGCTCGCTGAGTCGGGCGGCGAGGTCGGGTGGCGCCTTGGGCTGCGGCCGGAACTCGATCAGGCCGGGTTCGCAGCGCACCTCGTGCACATGGTGCATCAGGTGATGGACCAGCCGCGCTTCGCGGCGCGCCTCGAACAGGGCGACGATCTCGGTGAACGACTTGGGGTTGGGCCGGGCGGCAGCCGGCTGCGCGGCGGCCGTGGCGACCGGCTGGGTCGCGAGCCTTGCTGCCGCGCCACCACTACCACGCGGCGGAAGCGGGGCCGCGGCCGTCGCCGGGCCGGCGGCCGGGGAAGGGGCTGCGCCGTTCTGCAGCGCCTTGATCGCATCGGACGGCGAGGGAAGGTCGGCCGCATAGCAGAGCCGGATCAGCGCCATCTCGGCCGCGCGCAGCGGCGAGGGAGCTGCCAGCGTCTCCTGCAGGCCCTTCATCAGCAGAGTCCAGGCCCGCGTCAGCGACGCCATCGAGAGCTTGCCCGCCATGGCGAGGCCCTGCGCCCGCTCGCTGTCGGCCGAGGCGGCCGCCGCATCGGGCGCCACCTTGAGCCGCGTCACCCAGTGCGTGAGCTCGAGCAGGTCCTGCAGGATGACCACGGGATCGGCGCCCGAATCGTGCATCTCGGCCAGGGCGGCCACGACCGACGGCGCGTCGCCGCGCATGGTCTTCTCGAAGAGCTCGAGCACGCGGCTGCGGTCGGCCAGACCCAGCATGTCGCGCACCTGGTTGGCGTCGACCACGCCGCCGCCATGGGCGATCGCCTGGTCGAGCATCGAGAGCCCATCGCGGACCGAGCCGTCGGCGGCGCGGGCCAGCAGGGTCAGCGCCTCGGGTGAGATCTCGACCTTCTCGGTGGCGGCGATCTTGCTGAAATGATCGACCAGCACCTGCTGCGGCACGCGCTTCAGGTCGAAGCGCTGGCAGCGGCTCAGCACCGTCACCGGCACCTTGCGGATCTCGGTGGTGGCGAACAGGAACTTCACATGCGGCGGCGGCTCTTCCAGCGTCTTCAGAAGGGCGTTGAAGGCCTTCTCCGACAGCATGTGCACTTCGTCGATGATGTAGACCTTGTAGCGCGCCGACACCGGCCGGTAGCGCACTCCCTCGATCAACTCGCGCACGTCGTCGATGCCGGTGCGCGAGGCCGCATCCATCTCGATCACATCGACATGGCGGTCCTCGGTGATGGCGAGGCAATTGTCGCAGACGCCGCAAGGATCGACCGTGGCGCCACCCTTGCCGTCCTTGCCGACGCAGTTCAGCGCTCGGGCGATGATGCGGGCAGTCGTGGTCTTGCCGACGCCGCGCACGCCGGTGAGCATGAAGGCGTGCGCAATGCGGCCCGTGGCGATGGCGTTGCGCAAGGTGCGCACCATCGCCTCCTGGCCGACCAGGGTGGTGAAATCGACCGGACGGTATTTGCGGGCAAGGACCCGATAGGGAAGCTGTTTCTTGGCTTCCGGCATGGCGAGCGTCCTACCCGAAAGGCGCCGTGGCCCCATGAGGCCCGGCGGTCGTCGCGCCCGGCCGCCTGTGCCGGCGGCGGCGCGCGCCAGGCGACAGGTGAGAGACCGGCATGACCCGAAGCGAATTCGTTACGGCTGCTTCCTTCCGGATCTGACCGGGTTGGCGACTGCTCCGCCCACACCGGCCCCTCGAGGCGGTTATATCAGGAGTCGGGGCGCGCCGTGCAAGGCCGGAAGTGGATGATTTCCGGCCGCTTGTCAGGGGCGCCAAGCCCTTGCTTTTACAGCGTTTGGGAGGAATTGGCAGGGGCCGGGCAGGTCTCAGGGCTTGGCCTCGCCGACCTTGTCCAGGGTCAGGACGATGAACTTGTGGAAGTCACTGGTGTCCAGGGGCCGCTGGTCGCGGAGCTGAAACAGCGGCTGGCGCGCCTGCACAAAGCGGGCGGTGATGACCATCTTGCGGCCCTCGAGGGACATCCCGCGGGGCAGCCGCAAGGCAAAGGGAATGGGCACCTGCCATCCGCTGCGCACGACCTGCTCGGCCAGGACCTCGCCAGCAGCGGACTTCGAGATATCAAGCAGTTCCACCTGGAGCTCGACGCCGTGCGGCAACGGCATCTTCTCGAGATACGACGCCGCGCCGTCGATCACGATCGACGGTGGCAACTCGTCTCCCAGGTTGCGCAGAAGCAGACCGAGATGGGTCATCACGGCCTGCCCCTCAGGATCGAGCATGCAGGTGAAGCGAAGCGGGACGGAGGTGCCGTCCTTGCGGCGCAACCATCCCATGCCGCTCACGGTGGTGGCGATCTTCTGGGTGCCCACGGTCTCTTCGGTGCGCTCGATGGCGAGCCAGGGCCGGCCGTCGAAGGCCACCGTCACGAAGGCCGGGTCGCCTTTGCGGATGTCGGTCCCGGCCTTGCCGGCACAGCGCGACAGTACGGACGTGGGGATACTTCCCGCCTCCTGCGCCCGGGCGCTCCCCAAGGCGGCCAGCAGACCGGCCAACAGCCAGAAACCGAGCATGCGCATGCGCCGACCTCGCGAAATGGAACGGTTCACCTCCCTGTGGCAGGCACCGATCGCCTGCGCCTTGCGCTAGCGCAAAGCGGGCGGTCGTTTCAGTCCTAGATGATCGCGCAGGCTCGTTCCTGCGTAGTCGGCCCGGAACAGGCCGCGTTCCTGCAGGATCGGGACCACGAGGCCGACGAAGGCGTCAAACTGGCCGGGGAAGAAGGGTGGCATGACGTTGAACCCGTCGGCGGCACCGGCCCGGAACCAGCGTTCCAGCACGTCGGCGATCTGCACCGCCGTGCCCACCAGCAGCAGGTGCCCGCGCGCCGCTGCCACCCGGTAGTAGAGCTCACGCAGGGTCAGCTTGTCGCGCCGCGCCATTTCCATGAGCAGGGCCGACCGGCTCTTGAGATGCTCGGTCGGCGGCGGCGCCGGTACCGGGCCGTCCATCGGATAGGTCGACATGTCCATGCCGAGCCGCTCCGACAGCACCGTGAAGGCCTGGGCAGTGTCGATGTTGCTATTGAGCTCGGCGAACAGCGCCTGGGCCTCGGCCTCGCTGCGGCCGATCACCGGCATGATGCCTGGCATCACCAGCACGTCCTCGGGTCGGCGGCCGAAGCCTGCGACCTGCTTCTTCAGCGCCGTGTAGAAGCCGAGCGCCTCGTCCTGGTCGTTCTGCGCGGTGAAGACCACGTCGGCGATGCGTGCCGCCAACGCCTGACCGGGCCCCGAAGAACCCGCCTGGATCAGCACCGGATGGCCTTGCGGCGGGCGCGGCACGTTGAGCGCGCCCTCGATCGCGAAGTACCGGCCCTTGAAGTGCGGCACATGGAGGCTGCCCGGCTTCACGAAGCGGCCCGCCTTCTTGTCGCCGATGAAGGCACCGTCGTCCCAGCTGTCCCACAGGAGGCGGCAAGCCTCGACGAACTCCTCGGCCATGGCGTAGCGCTCGGCGTGCGGCGGATGCTGGCGGCCGAACACGGCGCTCGACTTGGCATAGGCCGTCGTCACCACGTTCCAGCCGGCGCGACCGCCGGAGATGTGGTCGAGCGACGCGAAGCCGCGCGCCACGTGGTAGGGCTCGGCGTAGGTCGTCGAGGCGGTCGCGGCCAAGCCCAGTCGCGACGTCGTCATGGCGAGTGCTGCGAGCAACGTCAGCGGCTCGAACTTGCCGATGGTCGAGGGATGCTCGCCGTAGCCGGTGGCAAAGCCGTCGCCCAGGAAGAACATGTCGAACTTGCCGCGCTCGGCCGTGGCGGCGATGCGCTGCATCAGTCCGAGGTTCGGCCAGTCGGTGGTGACGGCGTCGGGATGCCGCCAGCCGCCGACATGGTGACCGGGCACCTGCACGAAGACGCCGAGGCGCATGTGGCGCTTGTCGTCGGCGGCCATGGCTCAGTGCGCGAAATGGCGCATGCCACCGTCGACCGGTGTCACGGTGCCGGTGATATAGCGGGCAGCAGGCGAGGCGAGGAAGGCCACGAGATGCGCGATGTCCTCGGGTTCGCCGAAATGGCCGATCGGGATGTTGCGCTCGATGAAGGCGCGGCGGCTCTCCTTGGTCGGATGGAGCTTCTCGAGGATCTGCTCGCTGTTGATCCGGCCGGGCTGGATGGTGTTCACCGTCACGCCCTCGGCCGCGACCTCGCAGGCGAGGCCCTTGGCCCACAGGTGAAGGGCTGCCTTCGCGGCCACCGCCGCGTTGAGGCCACGCGGCTCCATGGTGCCGCTGATGTTGACAATGCGGCCCCAGCGTCGCTGGCGCATCCCGGGCAGCAGGGCCGTGCTCAGCCGCCGCGCCGAGGTGAAGTTGAGCGCCAACGCCTCTTCCCAGAATGCCTCGTCGGCGTCGACCGTGGTGGGTCGCGAGCCGCCGGCGCAATTGACCAGGATGTCGACCTGGCCCAGCGCCCGGCTGGCGTCAGCGACGATCCGCTCCATATCGGCCGCGACTGTGATATCCCCGGCGATCGGGGTGACGTTGGGGTGTCGCTCGATCCGGTCGATTCGCCGCGCCGTGGCGGCGACCTTGGCGCCCTGTTCGGCCAGCAGCCGGACGATACCGGCGCCGATCCCGGCGCTGGCGCCGGTTACCAGGCAGGTCCGGCCCTTTATGTCGTAGTCCATCGTTCCCTGATGGACGAGCGGGGAGGCTTTGTCAGCAGCGCGAGGGGCGTTAGAGTTGTGCGATCGCCAGGGGAGACATGCTGATGGCTGCCAAGAAGAAATCCGCCGCGAAGAAGGCCGCTGCCAAGAAGAAAGCGGCAAAGAAGACCGCCAAGGCCAAGAAGCCTCGTCCGGCAGCGAAGAAGACGGTGAAGAAGGCGGCGAAAGCCGCAAAGGGCCGGCCGGCGCCCAAGAAGACCGCGCCCGTCCGCAAGCCGCCTCCCGCCGCCAAGAAGGCAGCGCCGCCGCCGATGATGGATCCCGCCGCCGTCATGGCGATCGACGAGCGCATCGCCCTCGTGCGGGCAAATCTGCGCGAGCTGGTCGAGCAGGCTGCGTCTTCGGCGGGCGCCGCCAACGAGGAGCTGCTGTCGCAGCGCATCAGCGAGCAGGAAGAGCGGTTGCGCGACCTCCGCAAGCAACGCGAGGAGCTGACCGGGAGCCCCGCCTAGGATTTGCGGAGCGCCAGGGCGAGCACGAACCCCGCGGCCAGGGCCACGAAGGACAATACCGTCATCACCGCGATCGAGGGCCGCGGCGGGTGAGCCTTGGGCATATCCATGGACATGTGGGACATCGCGGCATGCTCATCGCCCGTCATGTTCATCGGCGCTTTCGCCGGCCGTACCGTCATCATGCCGTGCTTGAGATGGTTGGCGACCAGCCACCAGTTCATCGGGTAGGCGACGATGAAGCCGACCAGCAGACCCATCGCCATCACGAACCAGAAGTTCGGCTTCAGCGGATTGTCCGCCAGCGCAACATGGCGGCGCAGGAACATCATCGTCGGCATCATGCCGGCCATCAGCAGGTTCATCGACAGCAGCTCGGCCATGAAGGTGCTCTTCAAGGCCCGCCCGTAGCTGCCGCCGGCCATGTCGCGCATGAACAGCGCCTGGAAGATCGTCCAGCCGAAGGCAAAGCCTAGAACGTATTCCAGGATCATCTCGGCCGGGCCGACGATGCCGAAGTGGCTCGCCAGCACGGCGCCGGCAAGGATGCCGACGCCGTCCCCGGCGACGCAATGCATGGTCGATCCCAGGGTCTGCCGCCACCGCGTCGCGACATATTGCTCGTGCAGTCCCGGCAGCGGCTCGCGGCACCCCAGCACGTAGAGGAAGGCGCCGATCACGCCGGTGTAGGCGGTCAACAGCACGAAGCCCCATTTCATGACCGGCGATTCGGGTGTTGTCCTGATGTCGATCGCGACGAACAGCAGCGATGCCGCCGCCAACAGGAACCACAGCAGCATACGCCGTCGAGCATCTAGTCCGCCTTGAGGGTTGCCGCCTTCAGCATCGGCGCCCAACGCTCGACTTCGGCCTTCTGGAACTCCGCCAGCCGCTGGACCGTCTGCATCTCGGCCTTGGGGATGTCCTGGCCGAGATCGGCAAAGCGCCTTTGCACGCTGGCGGAGGCCAGCGCTTCCCTGATGGCCGCGTTCAGCTGGTCGATGACGGCGTCCGGCGTGGCGCGCGGCACCCAGATCGCATGCCACACCGAGACGTGGAAGCCCGGCAGGCCCGCTTCATCGGCGGCCGGGATCTCGGGCGCCGCGGCAAGGCGTTCGCCGGCGGTCACGGCATAGGCCTTGATCTTGCCGCCGCGCAGTTGCGGCAGGGAATTGGCTGCCTGGTCGATCAGCAGGTCGATCTGGCCCGACAGCAGGTCCTGCATGGCCGGCGCGCCGCCGCGATAGGGCACGAATTGGAAGGTGACGCCCGTGCGTTGCCGGAGATCGAATGACGCCATGTGGCCGATCGTGCCCAGCGCCCCGCCCATGGTCGCCTTGCCGGGATTGGCCTTCAGCCAGGCCAGCAGCTCCTGCAGGTTCGCGGGCTCCAAATTCCGGCGCGCCGAGATGAACATGGGATTGACGGCGAACATGCCGACCGGAGCCATGTCGCGCAGCAGCTCGAAGCCACCGCCTGGCTGGATCGCCCAGATGGTGATGTGCGAGCCGGCATGGCCGACGCTCAGCGTGTAGCCGTCGGGCTGCGCCCGCGCCACCTTGGTAACGCCGACGGCTCCGCTCGCGCCGGTCACGTTCTCCACCAGGATCGACTGGCCGAGCGTGCGCTGCATCGCTTCGGCCATGATGCGCGTCAGCGTGTCGGTCGGCCCGCCGGCGGGATAGCGGACGACGATCGACAGCGACTTCGTTGGATAGGACTGCGCCAGGGCTCCGGTTGATCGG
>Ga0209909_100200_pt1 | contig 80487 bp, 86 predicted proteins | sample FECB22metaG_FD_188302 | JGI IMG/M metagenome (GOLD analysis project Ga0209909, IMG submission 188302) | Cyanobacterial communities from the Joint Genome Institute, California, USA - FECB-22 (SPAdes) (version 3) | ecosystem: Environmental > Aquatic > Thermal springs > Hot (42-90C) > Microbial mats...
ATACGGCTCGATCCGTCGCATCTGCTTGTCCGTCAGCCAGAACAGGTCACTCATGGCAGGCTCCTCCTGCCACGAATGAATCAGATCGACGCCGCCATGGGAATCCCTTTAATGGGTCCTGAGCCTAAGCAGTCTTCGGGCCCGACCGCGGCTGGCGGAGCGGGCCCGTGGTTCCGACGTTCGGCGAACGGCCGACGACTTCGGAGGACGCGCCTTATACGCTGGAATGTGGCTTCAATGTGGTTGATTCGCAAGGCGAGACATAAGCGCGCATCCCTCGCTGTCTTTGAGCGGCACGCTCAGGTTCCATTGAATAAAGCGCGTGATCACCCGCGGAAGTATAATGTCCGGTCGACTGTCGCCGCCTTCTTTTCTGCATTCAACGCCGCGCTGTGAAGATCACGCCGGCCTGGTCGCCCGTGCTCAAACCTGTGGAACGTTCCTTGGTCGGACGGCGTGAATGAGTGGGCGTTTCGCAAGGAACGGCACAGCCTGACGGGCGTTTTGCGCACACTCACCCAAAGTCAGGAGCAGCCCATGCGTGCCGTGATTTCCCTCTCGTTGCTCGTCGCCGCCGCCGGACTGGCGGCCTGCGGACAGACCATCGAACAGCGCGCCGCCACCGGCGCCGTCGCCGGCGCGGTCGTCGCGGGACCGGTCGGCGCGGCCGTCGGCGGCGCGGCGGGCGCCGCCGTCGGACAGGCCGCCAAGGACGACTGAGACTCCAAGTTGGAGGCGCGTCCTCGTCCCTCCGGCTTGATTTCCCGGCCCGATGGCTTTAGCCGCCCCGTCGGGCGCCGCCTTCGCGTGCGCCGACCTCCACCTAACGACCGGACGGAATGAGAGACCTCAAGCAAACCGGCTTCGCCGATCGCCTCACCGCCCAGGCCGAGGCCAAGAAGGCCATGCTGGCCCGCTTCAAGCCCAAGCCGACCGTGCAGGCCGAAGACCCTCTCGCGCTCAAGAAGCAGCGCGAGGCCGAGCGTGAGGCCTTGCGTGCCCAGCGCGCCGCCGAAAAGGCCGAGGCTCAGCGCCTCAAGGATGAGCAGAAGGCCGCCGCCGAGGTCGCCAAGGTCATGTCGGTCGAGGCCCAGGAAGAAGCCAAGCGCAATGAACGCCGCGAGCGCAAGGCCGCCATCAAGGCCGAACAGCGCCAGCGCCGCGCCGACAAGAAGATGAAACGCTAGACCACTTCCGCGGTCAGCACCTCGGCCAGGGTTTCACGCGAGTAAGGCTTGCGGACGAAGGGCCAGGGCGCGTCGGCCACGACGCGGTCCATTTCCTCGGCCGCATAGCCCGAGGCGAGGACGACCGACATCGCGGGCCATTCCCTGGACGTCGTACGGGCCAGTTCCACCCCCGACATGCCGCCGGGCATGACCACGTCCGTCAGCATGACGTCGAACGTCTGCGTGCCCAGAATCTGAAGGGCGGCGGCGGCGTGGTCCGTCACCCGCACTTCGAAGCCCAGACTTTCGATCATCTCGGCCGCGACGGCGGCGACGGCGGCGTCGTCCTCCACCAGCAGAAGCCGGCGTCCGGGGCGCGACGGGCGCAAAGGCGCGTCTTGTGCGGCAGGCGGAGCCGCGGCCGCGCCGCGGATCGCCGGCAGGAACATGCGGATCGTCGTGCCGCCGCCGGGAACGGACTCGACGTCCAGACCTCCGCCGCTCTGGCGGCTGAAGCCATAGACCTGGCTGAGCCCCAGTCCCGTGCCTTTGCCGACCGCCTTGGTGGTGAAGAAGGGTTCGAAGATGCGCGGCAGGACGTCCGGGTCGATGCCCGCGCCGTCGTCGGACACCGCGATGCAGACGTGATCGCCGGCAACCATCTCCGCCACTTGTCCGGCGCGCAGGCGGCGCACCCGCGTTTCGATGACGATGCGTCCGCCTTCGCTCACGGCGTCCCGGGCGTTGACGACGAGGTTCAACAGCGCCGCCTCGAACTGCGCCGGATCGACGTTCACCCGCGCTGGTTTTTCCGAAAGCTTGAGGTCCAGCCGCACCGCCTCGCCGACGGCGCGGCGCAACAGGGGCTCGCCCTCCAGGATCAGGGCGTTCAGGTCCGTGGGCTCCGGGCGCAGGGTCTGTCGGCGGGAGAAGGCCAGCAGCTGGTGCGTCAGCCGTTCGCCTCGCCGTGCCGCGGCGAGAGCCGCCTCGCCCAGGCGCGCCTGTCGCCGCGCGTCGTCCGGCGCCTTCAGCATCATGTCCAGGGCGCCGATGACGACCGTCAGCAGGTTGTTGAAGTCGTGCGCCACGCCCCCCGTCAGCCGCCCGACGGCCTCCATGCGCTGGGCGTGCATCAGGTCGGCCTCAGCCTTGGCCTTTTCCGCCAGGGCGGCGCCGACCCGTTCCTCGAGAAGCTCGTTGATGCGCTTCAGATCCACCTCGGCCTGCTTGGCCTCGGTGACGTCCACATTGGCGCCCACATAGCCCTGGAACTGCCCCCCCGCGTCGAACCGGGGCACGCCCTGGCAGCGCAGCCAGCGCGGCCCCAGCTCGGGATGGATCACCCGCACCATGCCGTCATACGCCTCGCGCCGCTCGAAGGCGCGTCGATAGTCCCTATGGAACGTCTCGGCGTCCTCGCCGTGCATCATCCGGGTCCAGCCGCCCTTCAAGGGCTTGTCCAGCACTTGGAAGAAGGTCCGATAGGCCAGATTGGCGAACACCACATCGCCTTCGGCGTCGCCCATCCACATGGGTATGGGGGCGCTGTCGGCGACCGTTCGGAACCGCGCCTCGGACTCGACCAGCCGGTTCTCGGCCTCGACGCGCGCGGTCTCGTCGCGCAGTGTCAGAACCGCCCCGATCTTGCGGCCGTCGGGCGCGACGACCGGCCGGGCGTTGCCGACGGCCAGCACCTCGGTTCCGTCGGGCCGGCGAATGCGCCAGCGCGCGTCGGCGACCGTCTCGCCCTTCAACACCGCGCGCGTCAGCGGCAGGTCTTCGAAGGGATGGGGTTCGCCCGCCTCGGTGAACAGGTGATAGGTCTCGCTGTAGTCCTCGGGCGCCACGTCCAGCCGCTCGACCCCGTGCTGGCGCACGGCCGCCTCGTTGACGAAGACGATCCGTCCGTCCGGGTCGGTGACGATGACCCCCTCGGCCAGCTGGCTCAGGATGGCGTCGCGCTCGGCGGCGGCGTTGGCCAGGGTCTCGGCGCTTTCGCGGATGTCGGTCACGTCGAAGGCCACGCCGACGAAGCCGATGACCTGGCCTTCCGGACCCAGGCGGGGCCGCGAGAAGGACTTCAGCCAGCGCCATTCGCCGTCGTGGCGGCGATAGCGCGCTTCCAGCGAGAAGGGCCGCCCCGTGGCCTCGCCGGCGATCGATTCCGCGGCGATGCGCCGGTGGTCGTCCGGATGCAGGGCGGCGCGCCAATCCGCCAGGCGCGCCTCCTCATAGGTTCCGCCGTTGAAGGCGACGTAGGCCTGGTTGACGAAGGCCCGCACCCGGTCGGCGTCCGTCACCCAGATCAGCACCGGCGCGGTGTCGGCGACCGCGCGGAAACGCTGCTCGCTTTCGCGCACCTCCAGCTCGGCCCGGGTCCGCTCGACCTCGGCGAAGGCGCGCGCGGCGACGTCTTCGACCAAGGCCGCTTCGGCATCGGTCCAGGGACGATCGTCATTCCGCACCGCATACAGGACGGCCTGCAGAACGGCCCCTCGGCAGACCGGAGCGGCGACCACCGACCGCCCCCCGTTCTTGCGCCAGGCGGTCGCCCGCTCCAGATCGGGGGCCTGGTCGGCCGGGTTCAGCAGACGCACCACCCGGCCTTCGCGCAGCGCCTCGGCCGCGGCGTCGCCGATGCCGTTCAGGGGCCAAAGACCTTGAGGGTCGTGGGCGCCGACAATGAACCACGGCCTGCGCACGGCGATCCGCTGGCCGGTCTCGTCGATCTCGCCATAGGCGACCCGCACGGCGCCCAGGGCCTCGCCCACGGTCCGGGCGGCCTCGTGCATGACCGCCTCGGGCTCGGCCAGATCCCGCAGCCGGTCGCTCAACGCCAGCAGCAGCGACTGGCGTCGCTCCAGTTCCGCCAGGGCGTCCAGCGCCTCGCGCGTTTCCGTGACGTCGAAGGCCATGCCGACATAGCCCATGAACTCGCCCGCCCCGTCGAACCGCGGCTTGACGGCCACGCGCGTCCATCGCCAGACGCCGTCGGCGCGCTGGAACCGGCACTCGAAGCCGTAGGGCCGTCGTAGGGGCCGCGCCTCGCCCATCACCCGGGCCACGTCCGCGGCGTCGTCGGGATGGATGGTCTGTTTCCAGACGTGACCCAGCAGGCGCTCCGCAGGCACGCCGTAGAAATCGACCAGGGCCTGGTTGACGAACTCCACCTCGGCGTCGGCGTTCGTCATCCACACCGGCGACGGCGCCGTGTCCGCCATCAGCCGGAACCGCGCCTCGCTTTCGCGGAGCCGCAACTCGGCGTCGCGAGACTCGGTGACGTCGACGTTCGCGCCGACCATGCCCAGGAAGCCGGAGTCCGGTCCCGACCTCGGTCGGCAATAGGTTCTCAGCGTCCGCCATTCCCCGTCGTGCCTCAAATAGCGGGCTTCGATCTCCACGGGCTCGCGGCGCGTCAGGGCCCTGGTGCTGGCCTGAACGACCCGGTCGCGGTCGTCGGGATGGATGGTGGCGATCCAGACCTTCATGTCCGCGCCGTCCATGGGGCGCGCGCCCCAGAACCGACGAAACTCCGCGTTGACGTAGACCCGGCCCGAGGCGTCCGCGCTCCATAACATCACCGGCGCGACGTCGGCGATGTCGCGAAAACGCCGCTCCTCCTCGTCCAGCGCCGCGTCGGTCTGCGACAGGCGCTTGACGACGTCGCGCAGACTGGCCGCCAGCCAGGTGCTGAACAGGCCGACGCCAAGAAAATTGAGGGAGACGATGCGGGCCATGTCCCGGCCCGTCTCCGCGCCGGCGCCCGAGGGTTCGACCAGCAGCCAGCCGCCGGCCAGCGCCGCCAGCATGGCGGTGACCCCCGCCACCCGCCCCGCGGCCAGCGCCGCCAGGATCACGCCGGGAAGCAGGATGACGAACCCCGTCAACGACCCATAGGCGAACGACATCGACCAGCGCAGCAGCAGCACCGCCGCGGCGAACCCCAGCCCGATGAAGACGCGCATCCACCACGGACCGGGTTCGAACCGGGCCAGCGCGCTCAGCGCGGCGGCGGGCCCGTTCAAACGGCCATGCTTGGTCTCTTGCCTCACTTCGTCCCCCGATGCGCGACTTGGCGCAAGTCATTGAGAACGCTTTCGCCGCCCATGCGTTCCCGCCCGGTCGAACTTTGCCGTAAGGCGCCGCCCCGCCTTGGCGCGGGCCTTTTGCGCGCCTAGATCACCCGCGAACTCAGGAGCTCCCCATGGCCGAAGCCATCATGACCGGCATCAAGACCGACGACCGAAAGAAGGTCGCTCACGAACTGTCCAAGATGCTGGCGGACAGCTTCGCCGTCTATTCCAAGACTCACGGCTATCACTGGAACGTCCGCGGGCCCGAGTTCTTCCAGCTGCACACCCTGCTGGAACAGCAGTACCGCGAGATGTGGGAGGCGCTGGACGAGATCGCCGAGCGCATCCGCGCGCTGGGCGAGTATGCGCCGCAGGGCCAGTCGGCCTTCGCCAACCTGACCTCGATCAAGGAAGGCAAGCCCGAAACCGAGGCGATGGACATGCTCAAAGAGCTGATGCGCGACCACGAGACCGTGATCGCCACGGCCCGCGCCGGCATTGAGGTGTCTGACGAGGCGGGCGACGACGCGACGACCGATCTGCTGACCCAGCGCCTGGCCGCGCATGAAAAGGCGGCCTGGATGCTCCGTTCCACCCTGGGTGGGCGGTGACGCCGCCTCCGTCGGATTTTCGCCGACTTGTTTGGATAGTGCCGTTCTCATGATCTCTCGCCTCCGCCGATGGCTGGACGGAAGACGCGCGGTGGCCCTGGCGGCCGCCGGCGTGGCTCTGGCCTGCGCGGCGACGGCGGGCTCCATGCCCCGCCCCGACGCCGACCTGTCGGTCGAGGGCGTCATGCGGGCGACGCGGGGCGAGATCGGCGCGGGCGCCTTCGCGGCGGTCTCCGGCAGAATGGATCCGGCGCAGCTGGCCCTGGCCGCCCGGCACGATCCGCTGCTGCTCAAGGCCGCCGCCTATGGCCTGACGCCGGGGTGGGAGACCCTGACGCTGGCGGGCAAGCCGACCCTCGTGTCCGGCGAGACCGGTCTGCGGGCGCAACGCCTGAATGCGGCGACGCCCAACGTGCTGGGCGCCCTCAGGGCCGCTCGGCCCTTCATCCTGCGCACGGCGGGCGAGGATCGCCGCCGCGCGGTCCGCTGCCTGACCCAGGCCATCTATTACGAGGCGGCGCTGGAGCCCACCGAGGGGCAGGAGGCGGTCGCCCAGGTCGTGCTGAACCGTGTGCGCGACCCCAACTACCCCAACACCGTCTGCGGCGTCGTGTTTCAGGGCGCGGAGCGGGTGACGGGCTGCCAGTTCAGCTTCACCTGCGACGGGGCCCTGTCCCAGGCGCCGGCGGCCTGGGCCTGGAAACGGGCCGAGGCCGTGGCCGTGCGCGCTCTGAACGGTCAGGTGGCCACGCGCGTGGGCACGGCGACCCACTATCACGCCGACTACGTCCACCCCTGGTGGGCGCCGACCCTTCTGAAGATCGACCAGATCGGGGCGCACATCTTCTATCGCTGGAAGGGCGTCTATGGCGAGACCGGCGCCTTCACCCAGGCCTATGCCGGACGCGAGCCCGTGATCGACGAGGCGCGCTTCGCCCGTCCCCGCGTCCAGGTGGCGTCGGTGACCGAAGTCGGCTCCGACGCGGAACTGGCCGCCGCCGCCGCGGCCGGCAAGCCCGCCGTCCGCACGGTGCAGATCGACGGCGTCACCCGCACGGTCGGCGTCGCCAGCTTGGGCGGCCGCCGCCTTCCCACACCGGAGGAAGTGGCCGCCGTCAACGCCGGCATCGCGGCCTTCGAGGCCGCTCCCCCGCCCGAGAAGGCCGCGTCGCCGCCCGGCGTGACGCCGATGGACGTCGAGGAGGTCGGCCGGCCCGGCGGCTGACCGCACCGTCTGCAACCGAATCCGCGCGTCGGCCGTTCCTGCCCTTCGCGGGGGCGTGAACAGGGTCGGAACTTGAAATTGCACGGCGAGGAACGCGGGAACGACGCGACGTCGGACGCCGACAGGCTGCGCACGGCCGAGGCCGAGCTGGCGGCCACGGTCGAGGCGCTGAGCCAGAGCGAGGCGCGCTTCAAAGCCATCGCCGATTCCATGCCCCAGATGGTCTGGTCGACCCTGCCGGACGGCTTCCACGACTGGTACAACGCGCGTTGGTACGAGTTCACCGGCGTGCCGGACGGGTCCACCGACGGCGAAGCCTGGAACGGCATGTTCCATCCGGAGGATCAGGACCGCGCCTGGGCCCGCTGGCGGCATTCCCTGGAAACCGGCGAGCCCTATGAGATCGAATACCGGCTGAGACGCCACGACGGCGTCTATCGCTGGACGCTGGGCCGCGCCATGCCGATCCGTGACGACGACGGCCGCATCACGCGCTGGTTCGGCACCTGCACCGACATCGACGATCTGAAGAGGATGGAGCACGCCAAGGATCTGCTCAGCCAGGAACTGAGCCACCGGATCAAGAACATCTTCGCGGTGGTGTCGGCCCTGGTCGCCCTGTCCGCGCGCCAGCACCCGGAGGCGCGCGCCTTCGCGACCTCGCTGCGCACCCGCATCAACGCCCTGGCGCGCGCGCACGAGTTCGTGCGGCCTCATACCGAAAGCTCGCGTCCGACCGTCGGGTCGATGACGCTGCACACCTTTCTAAACGCCCTGTTCGCGGCCTATCTGTCCGACGCGGGCGAGGCGCGCATCCGGGTGTCGGGCGACGACACCGTCTTCGACGACCAGGCCGCCACCTCCGTCGCTCTGCTGTTCCACGAACTGGCCACCAATGCGTCCAAATACGGCGCGCTGAGCCGTGAGGAAGGAGAGGTCGCCCTGACCACGGCGCTGGTGGACGACCGCTACTATTTCCATTGGGTCGAACGCGGCGGTCCGCCGATCGCCGCCGAGCCGGAACGACGGGGCTTCGGCTCCTCCCTCGCCCAGCTTTCCGTCGAGGGCCAGCTGGGCGGCAGGTTGTCGCACGACTGGAACGCGGGGGGATTGAAAGTGTTTGTGGACATCCCCGCCACGGCCCTGTCGCGGCGGCGCCACGCCCTGAAGTCGACGTCCGCAGACGGACGGTCGGCATGAAACCTGCTACCCGAACCCGCGTTGACGTGCCTGAGACCGAGACCCAGCCATGACCGCCCGCATCCTGATCATCGAAGACGAGGCCCTTGTGGCCCTTGAACTGCGCTTCGTGCTCGAAGACCTGGGTCACCAGGTGGTGGGCATGGCCGCCGACAGCCGTCAGGCCGAAAGCCTCGTCAAGGCGAACGACGTGGACCTGGCGCTGGTGGACATCCACCTTTCGGACGGGCCGACCGGCGTGGATCTCGGTCGGCAACTCGCCCAGGATCACAAGGTGTCGGTGCTGTTCATGACCGCCAACCCCGGCATGGTCCGGAACGGCGTGGAAGGGGCGATCGGCGTGCTCTCCAAGCCCACCGACGAGCAGGTCGTGCAGCGCTCCGTGGACTATGCCCTGATGCGGCGTCGCGGCGTGCCCGCCCCTCTCGCCCCGCCCGAACTCAGCGTCTTCGCATGATCGTGCTGTCGGGGGCGAACTGGGGCGCCGAGGCCGGCCCCATCACCCAGCTGCTCTACCGTAGCCGCAGCCTGATCGGCAGGGGCAGCATGCTGCAGATGTCGGGCATTCTGGCCGAAGCGCGGCCCGCCAACGCACGCGACGACATCACCGGCGTTCTGACCTGCGTCTCCGGGCGCTTCGTGCAGGTCGTCGAAGGCCGGGCGTCGGCGATCGACGACCTGATGCGCCGCCTGGCCAGGGATGACCGCCATACCGATCTGGACGTGCTGGAACGGCGCACGGTCGGGGAGCGCGCGTTCGGCGACTGGGACATGGTCAGCCCCCGCCTGGCCGTCGAGGAGGTCGAGGCGCTCGGCGCGATGATCGCGAGGCCGACCGTGGGACTGGACGCGGTCATCCCCGTCCTTCTCGCCGCGGTCGAGACGCAGGGAGAGGTGCTGGAGGGGCGCTCCACCACGGTGCAGGCCCTGGCCCGCCGCGCGTTTCGCCAGGCGGCGGCCGGCTGATCAGTCCCAGGCGCCGATCTTCTCGGCCTCGCGGTGGCTGATGGGGTGGCCCTGGGCCATGTGGTCCTGCTCGGCCAGGAAGCGCACCGCCTCCAGCGCCGCCATGCAGCCCATGCCCGCCGCCGTCACCGCCTGGCGATAGACGTCGTCGGTGACGTCGCCGGCGGCATAGACGCCCTCGATCGCCGTCGCCGTCGTGCCGGGCTTGACCGTCAGATAGCCGCCGGTCTTGGTCTCAAGCTGGCCGGCGAAAAGTTCCGACGACGGGGCGTGGCCGATGGCGACGAAGACGCCGTCGCAAGCCACCTCGCGCCTCGACCCGTCCGCCGTCGACGACAGACGCACGCCGGTGACGTTCCGGGCCATGCCGTCCACCACGCCGACGATCTCGTCGACCTTGTGGTTCCAGATCACCTCGACCTTGGGATTGGCGAACAGCCGGTCCTGCAGGATCTTCTCGGCGCGGAACTCGTCGCGGCGGTGAACCACGGTGACCTTCTCGGCGAAGTTGGTCAGGAACAGCGCCTCCTCGACCGCGGTGTTGCCGCCCCCCACGACCACCACCTGCTTGCCGCGATAGAAAAAGCCGTCGCACGTGGCGCAGGCCGACACGCCGAAGCCCTGAAACTTCGCCTCCGAGTCCAGCCCCAGCCATTTGGCCTGGGCGCCGGTCGAGATGATCACCGTCTCGGCCAGCATCTCCTCGCCGCCGTCCAGCTTCAGGCGGAACGGGCGCGACGACAGGTCGGCGGACGTGACGATGTCGTGGATCACCTCGGTCCCGACGTGCTCGGCCTGTTTCTGCATCTGCTCCATCAGCCAGGGGCCCTGGATGACGTCGGCGAAGCCGGGATAGTTCTCCACGTCGGTGGTGATGGTCAGCTGTCCGCCGGGCTGGATGCCGGCGATCACCACGGGATTCAGGCTGGCGCGGGCGGCGTAGATGGCGGCGGTCCAGCCGGCGGGGCCGGAGCCGATGATGGCGCAGCGGACGGTGCGGGGAGTGCTCATGGGCCCCATTTAGGCGGTGATTCCCGCGCGCGCGATGGTAGGCTGGGGATGACGATCACGGAGGCGGGGATGGAAGGTCGCAGTTTTTTGGGCATCGGGCTTGCGCTGGGTCTTTCGGTCGGCGTGGCCATCGGCATCGCCACGGACAATCTGGCCATCGGCATCGCCATCGGGGTGGCCTTGGGCGTCGCCTTCGGCGCGACGGCGGACGCCTCGAAGAAGCGGGATAGGTCGAAGGACGGCCGCGACGGCGGCGTGACCCCGATGGTCGCGTCGGACACGGGCGGCAAGTCCAAGTCGGACACGAACTCCGACGGCGGATGGGGCGACGGCGGGGGTGACGGCGGCGGCGGGGGCGGCGGCGGGGACTAACCCAACCGCTTCAGCACTTCGCGCGCCGCGCGCCCGGTCTCTTCCAGCGGCGGATAGGTCCAGCTCTCCAGCGTCCCGTCGAACGGCCGCGTCGCGCCGTGCGCGCGCAGGGCCGCATGCAGCCGTGCGAACTTCGGCGCGGGCTTCAGCGGGACCATCGGCAGGACGTGCACCGGCCTGCCCGTCGACGCCGCCTCGGCCGCCATGTTGGCGCTGTCCTCGGTGACCAGGACATGGTCGGCGGCGTGCAGGAAGGCGAAATAGGGGTTCGGCCCCTCACCTTCCCAGATCACGCCGGGCAGGGCCGCCAGCCGTTCGCGCAGCACGCGCCGCGCCGCGTCGGGCGTCCGCCGCGAGAAGGTGACCAGGGCCGACCCGCCCCCTTCCCGCACCGCCTCGGCGATCCGGTCGCCCAGCGCCGCGGCGTGGAGCTCCGGCAGGTCGAACGCCGCCGATCGGCCGCCGATCAGCACCGCCACGCGCGGGCGGGGCAGAGGCGACAGGACGTCCGCAAACGGCGCCGCCCCGGCGTCCAACGCGGCCTGCGACACGCGGTGGGGAGAGCCGACGATCGACAGCACGTTCGCGCCGGGCAGGCCGTCGTGGTCCGGGGCGATCACCAGGTCATAGGCGTCGGTCCGCCAGCGCGGATCCTGGGTCTGCACCACGAACGTCCGCCCGCCGGAGCGCCGTTTGACCGCGGCGGACAACGGCAAGGTCGCGCGTCCCGTCCCGATCCAGACGTCGGGCCACCGCTCGCCGGCCGCCGGCCGCACCGCGTCGGACGCCGCATCCAGCATCCACGGCGACTTCAACGCCGAAGGGAAACGATCGAACGCCGCCCGCCACTTCACGCGCTTCACGACGACTTCGGCGGGCGTCAGGCGCGCGACCGCCTCGGCCAGGCCCAGGGCCTGGTTCTCCATGCCGGCGCGGCCGTCCGAAACGGCCCAGATGAGGAGGGGCTTTGCGCGCCCTACTTCCACTCGACCTTCAGGATCTCGTAGGCCTTGACCCCGCCGGGCGTGTTCACCTCGACGACGTCGCCGACGGACTTGGAGATCATGGCCCGCGCGATGGGCGAGGCGACGGAGATCTTGCCCTGCTTCACGTCGGCCTCATGCTCGCCGACGATCTGATAGGTGGCTTCTTCCTCGGTGTCCTCGTCCACGACGGTCACTGTGGCGCCGAAGCGCACGACGTCGCCGCTCAGCTTGGACACGTCGATGACCTGGGCGCGGCTGATCTTGTCCTCGATCTCGGCGATCTGGCCCTCGATCCAGCCCTGGCGTTCCTTGGCCGCGTGATACTCGGCGTTCTCCGACAGGTCGCCATGGGCGCGCGCCTCGGAAATGGCCGCGATCACGCTGGGCCGTTCCACCGACTTCAATTGCTTCAGCTGATCGTCGAGGACGCGATAGCCCTCGGCCGTCATCGGCACTTTTTCCATAGGATGGTGAGTTTCTTTTCGGTCGCCCGACAGGGAGGCGTGGATTTCAGGAGAAAGGTCGCCGGGCGCACGCGACCGGGGATCGAAGTTAGGTCAGGACCGTGGCGAACTCAAGCCGCCCGGTCCAGCCGGCGCCGGCGCACGTCGCGGATCAGGCTGCGCGTGACCCAGAGGGTGACCGCCAGCCCCGCCGCCATGAAGGCCGCGGAGATCAGCAGCACGCCTGCGGCCATGAAGGCCAGGCAGAAGGCGATCGCCGCGACCAGCAGCGCCAGAACTTGGGACTTGCTCAGGATCATGAGGCGTCAACGCCCCACGGGCCTCCGGGTTCTCAGCTCCGCATTCCCAGCCGTCGATTGAGGTTTCTGAGCCACGGTCGCACGGAGGTAGGGTCGGGCCGGGCTGTCAGCCGGCGCTGCGCCTCGCGGGTCGTCGGATGGTCGGGGCCCAGCGCGACCGCGCTCCGCAGCGCCGCCTCCACAAGAGCGGCGCGCGCCTCTCGCGGACGGCCGGCGGCGAACAGGGCGTCGCCCAGTTCCGACAGGCTGGACAGGGCCTCGACGTGGTTCGGGCCATAGGCGCCGCGAGCCAGGTCATGCGCGCCACGGGCCGCGGCCACCGCCGCCTCGGGCCGGCCCGCCTCAAGATGCAGACGCGCCAGCTGCATCAGGCCGGCGCTTCTCAGCGGCGCGGATTGGACGGGCGAATAGAGGGCGCCGTCCAGCGTGACGGGGGCAAGCGCCGGGCCCATGACCGCGCCGTCCAGCGCCCGTCCGAGCAGGCGCGGGCGAAGGGCGGCCGACTTCGATGCCGCCGCGGCGCGACGGGCGCGCGGCGCGACGGCCTCCTGAAAGGCGGGCGCCAGCGCGGTCACGGCCCCGACGGCGGGCGGAGGCGGCGCACACGCCGCGCAGCCCAGAACCAGAGCCAGCGTCATTGGGAGGAGTTTCCGCGACATGCCGTCAGACTAGGGCGGGGGCGGCGCCCGCCGACACTGACGACATCCGACGACGCTCAGGCGTAGGCGTAAGGCCCGCCGCGCTCCAGCGCCCGGACATAGGCCGGTCGCGCGTGGATGCGCTTCAGAAAATCCCGCACCCGCGGCCGGCCGGCCATGTCGCCCCGGCTGGTCGCCGCTTCGAGCGGGAAGCTCATCATCACGTCCGCGGCGGTGAAATGATCCCCGGCGAACCAGTCGGATCGGCCGAGTTCCGCCTCCCAGAAGTCGGCGTGCGTCTTGATCTGCGGATCGACGAAATTGCCGAGCACGGCCTTCGAAATCCCCTTCACGACGGGCCGGACCAGCCCCGGCGATCGCCGCGGCAGCTCCCCGAAGATCAGCTTCAGCAGCAGCGGCGTCATCGCCGACCCCTCGGCATAGTGCATCCAGTAGGTGAAGCGCCGGCGGTCTTCCGTGCCCGGCGGAGGACGCAGGCCCGCCTGCGGCCGCAGGTCCACCAGATGCTCCATGATCGCGCCCGTCTCGGCGATCACGCCGTCGCCGTCCTGCAGGATCGGCGACTTGCCCAGCGGATGGATCGCGCGCAGCTCGGCCGGCGCCAGCTTGGTGGCCGGGTCGCGGGCGTACCGCCGCACCTCGTATTCCAGCCCCATCTCCTCCAGCAGCCACAGAACCCGCTGGGAGCGGGAATCCTCGAGGTGATGGACGACGAACATGGCGCGCTCCGGGTGATCGCCCGCAGGCTGAGCCTTCTCGTCCCAGTCGTCCAGACCGTTCCTCGATCATGAGAGACGCCGGCGGACGAGGAGCGCGGACCTGGAGGTCCGCGCTTCAAAGGCCCCGTTCAGGACGTGCGCCCGCTCCAGCGTCGGCGCGCGGAGGGCTTGGCGGCAGGGGTCGACCCGTTGCGGCGCCGCTGCTGCCACAGTTCGAAAGCCAGCGTGGCCAGGGCCAGCTTGCCGACATGCCGACCGGCCATGCGGCGTCCGCCCCGGCTCAGCAAAAGTCCTCCCAGAAGCGTGGCGATGCGGGTCATGACGATCTCCTTCAGCCCTCCAACGCGGTGGGCCTCGCCGTGGTTCGCCGCCCGTTGAGTTCAACGGCCGTTTCGGTCATGCCGACGTCATGACCGACGTGACCGAACCCCGGCTGACCTCTTTGGCTCACGGCGGCGGCTGCGGCTGCAAGATCGCGCCGGGCGTGCTGGCCGAGATCCTGAAGACCATGCCCCGGGCCGCGCCCTTTTCGAATCTGCTGGTCGGAAACGAGACCAGCGACGACGCGGCCGTCTGGCGGCTGAACGACGATCAGGCACTGGTGGCCACCACGGATTTCTTCATGCCGGTGGTCGACGACCCGTTCGACTTCGGCCGCATCGCCGCGACCAACGCCCTGTCCGACGTCTACGCCATGGGCGGTGTGCCGATCCTGGCGCTGGCGCTCGTGGGCATGCCGATCGACGTGCTGTCGCCGGACGTCATCGGCCGCATCCTGCAAGGCGGCGCCTCGGTCTGCGCGGCGGCCGGCATACCGGTGGCGGGCGGCCACTCGATCGACAGCCGCGAGCCGATCTACGGCCTCGTCGCTCTGGGCCTGGTGCACCCTGATCGGGTTCTGACCAACATGGGCGCGCGGCCGGGCGACGTCCTGGTCCTGACCAAGCCGCTGGGCGTCGGCGTGCTGTCCGCCGCCTTCAAGCAGGGCCGGCTGGACGACGCGGGCTATGCCGCGCTGATCGACACGACGACGCGGCTGAACACCCTGGGCGCCAGGCTGGCGGGGCGGCCGGGCGTCCACGCCGTCACCGACGTGACCGGCTTCGGCCTGCTGGGCCATGCGCTGGAGATGGCGCGAGGGGCGGGCGTCTCCATCCAGCTGGACGCGGCCCCGCCGACGCTTCCGGGCGTCGAGGACCTGCTGACCCAGGGCGTGCGCACCGGCGCCTCCGCCCGCAACTGGGCCGCTTATGGCCAGGACGTCGAGGGACTGGACGAGGGCCCGCGCCGCGACCTGCTGACCGATCCCCAGACCTCCGGAGGCCTGCTGATCTCGGTGGCCCAGGATCAGGCCGCCGCCCTGCTGGACCTGGCCTGGGGTGAGGGGTTTGAGGCCGCCGCCGTCGTCGGCCGCGTCGCCGAGGGGCCCGCCGGGGTCCGCGTCGCGTGATCCGACGCACGACCGACGTCTCGCTCGCCGCCCTCGCGGCTTACGACGCGATCATCGACGTGCGCAGCCCGTCGGAGTTCGCCGAGGACCATCTCCCGGGCGCGATCAACCTGCCGGTGCTCGACGACGCCCAGCGCGCAGAGGTCGGCACGGAGTATGTGCAGGGGTCGAAGTTCCTGGCGCGGCGGCATGGCGCGGCGCTGGTGGCGCGCAACATCGCGGCGCATCTTGAAGGCGCCCTGGCCGATTGCGGCGGCGGGTTCCGGCCGCTGGTGCACTGCTGGCGCGGCGGCCAGCGGTCGGCCGCCATGGCGACGGTGATGGACCAGGTCGGCTGGCCCGTCACGGTGCTGGACGGTGGACACCGCACCTGGCGTCGCGCGGTGGTCGATCGCCTGCACGACCGCCCTTTGGGCTTGAACCTGATCCTGCTGGATGGCCCGACGGGCTGCGGCAAGACGGCCCTGCTGGGCGAGCTGACCGCGCGCGGCGTCCAGACGCTGGATCTCGAAGGCCTGGCCAACCACCGCGGCAGCCTGTTCGGCGCCCTGCCCGGCGGCCAGCCGTCGCAGAAGCTGTTCGAAAGCCGCCTGTTCACCGCCATCGAGGCGCTGGACGCCACCCGCCCCGTCGTCGTCGAGGCCGAGTCCAGCAAGATCGGCCGCCTCGTCCTGCCCAAGTCGATCTGGGAGGCGATGCGGGCCGCTCCGGCGATTGTGGTGACCGCGCCGCTGGAACGACGGATCGACCACGTGCTGACCGACTACGCGGACATCGGCGCCGACCCTGCCGCACTCGACTACGCCCTGACCCGTCTGCCACGACATCATGCCAAGGCGACCGTGGACGGCTGGCGGGCCTTGGCGGCGGCGGGCGACCTGCGGCCGCTGGCCAGGGCGCTGATCGAGGACCACTACGACCCGGCCTATGCTCGTGGGAATCGGATGGCCGGAGCGACGGCGAGCGACGCCCGGGATCTGGACCGGATCGTCGCCTTGATCGCCGGATTCGCGGGGCAGGCGGCCCTCAGGCTCGGGCCAGACGGCGGGTGATCTCTGCGCGATCGGTGGTGGACAGGTCGAGACGGGCCGCCTCGCGATACTTCGCCCGCGCGGCGTCGGCGCGTCCCTGGGCCGCCAGCGCGCGACCCCAGGCCAGGTGCAGCGCGCCCCATCTGGGGGCGAATCGGGCGGCGGCGCGGTATTTTCGGACCGCGTCGGCGTGCCGGCCCTGGGCGGCCAGGGCGTCGCCCCAGAGCTTCAGCGCGTCGGCCCAGCGGGGGCCTTTTTCATGCGCGATCCGGAACTGCACGATGGCTCCGGCGGCATCGCCGCGCGCCAGCAGCATCTGCCCGCGTTCGGCATGGGCGAAGGGCAGGGACGGCCCCTGCCGAATCGCCTCGGCGGACCAGCGGTCGGCGGAAACCCGGTCGCCGGCGATCTCGGCGATGCGGGCCCGCTCGCGGACGCACAGGTAGCAGTCGAGCGGCGTCGCCGCGATCAGCGCCTGGGCCTGCGCGAGGTCGCCGGAGCGGGCGAGGGCATGGGCCAGCATCGGCTGGATCAGCGTCGATCGCCAGCCCATGTCGCGCGGCGAGAACACCTCCGGCGCGGCGGCGTCGAGCGCGCGCAGCCGCATCAGGGCCTCGGGCCAGCGTTCCAGATCGACGGCCAGGGTCGCGAAGAACAACGGGACGTGGGTTCTATTGGCAGTCCCTGCGTCCCGCAGGACCGCGACGTCGTCCGAGAGTCCAAGGCGGCGAAACAGGCGCAGACCCGTCTCGCCGTCGTGAGCCAACATCAAGCGACCGGCACGGTTGATCGCGTCCGCTCGGCGTTCCGGTACGGTGGGCGCGACCGCCTGGGCCCTATGGCTCGCTTGGGCGGAGTCGAGATAGGCCCCCGAGGCCGCAAGCGCGTTGGCCTTGACGTTGATCGGCGTTCTTCGCCGAACGGCGGGATTCAGGTCGCCCAGGTTGCGGCCGATGTTCGCGGCCCATCTCTGACGGGCGGCCCAGGCGATCTCGGCATGGCCCAGGCTTTCGCGGCGGCTTATCAGATTGCCCTGCATGTAGGGGTGTTCGGGATCGACTTCGAGTCCGGCTTCGATGAACGGGAGGTTTTCCCGAGCGGTGCTCCACGGCCTCAGTCCCAGGCCATTGTAGGCCCAGGCGCGATCCTCGTCCGAGAGGCCATTGGTCAAGTCCAGCAGGAGCTCCGTCTGTTGCGCCCGCCGGGCGTCCCGTTCCGGCCCGTCGGGCAGCCGGGCGATCAGGCCGCCCAGGTAGACGGCGTAGCGATAGGGCTGGGTCTGCTCATAGACGCTCTCGGCCGCTCTTCGCAGAAGCCCGTCCAGGTCGTCGCGCGGGCCGGTGACCGGGTCGATCGGCTCGGCCCCCGTGCGCACCGCCAGGGTCAGGCCGTCGGGCCCCTCGCTGAGGCCGCCGGTCATATAGGTCTCGTGGCCCAGGCGGCGGACCAGGAACCGCCAGGCGTCGTCAAGCGAAACGCCGCCGGCCTCGACGCCGACCGCGATGTTGTCGCTCCAATCGTTGCGGAAATTGGCCGGGGCCCGACCCGAATCAGTCGCGGCGTCCATCCGGTTCAGCTCGTCCTGCAACAGCGAGGCGACGGCGGTTCCGTCCAGGCCCCGCTCGGCCAGTGCCGGCGGCACCGTGAACGGCTGGATCACCAGTCCGCTCGCCCGGCTGGCGCTCCAGACGACCAGAGCGCCGGACAGGACGATCAGGCCGACGAAGACCATGATCGCCACTTCGCGCACCGCCTGGCGCCGGGCCTGGGCGACCTGGGCGCGAATCAGACGGCGATGCTCGATCAGCACTTGGCGGGCGGGACTGTCCGGCGCGGCGTCGCCGGCCTCGGCGGCCATGGCGAGCTCGACGGGATCGGGCGTTGTGGGGGCGCGCGCCGGCTTGCGGCGGCGGCGCGAGGCGGCGGACGGTTCGGTCATCGACGACGCATGGCCCCCCAATGCATCCCGACGTTCGCTCAGATGGGGTGAGAGGTCAAACCGCGTAATCCTGCACCGGCCGCACGTCCATGTCGCCCGCCCGAACCGCCTCGATCGCCTGGGCCGCGGCCAGGGCGCCGGAGATGGTGGTGTAGTAGGGCACCTTGCTCATCAGCGCGGTCCGCCGGATCGAGAAGCTGTCGGCCAGGGACTGTTTGCCCTCGGTCGTGTTGATGACCAGCTGGACTTCACCGTTCTTCATGGCGTCGACCACGTTGGGCCGGCCTTCCAGCACCTTCTTGACGTAGCCGACCTCCAGCCCCTCGGCCGTCAGATAGGCGTGGGTCCCGCCGGTGGCGATCACCGAGAAGCCCTGCTTCAACAACAGGGCGACCGCCTCGCGCACGAAGGGCTTGTCGTCGTCCTTGACCGAAACGAAGGCGCAGCCCTCGGTCGGCAGCACCGTGCCGCCGCCGATCTGGGACTTGGCGAAGGCGCGGGCGAAGGCTTCATGCAGCCATGCCTCGCCCGGACGGCGCCAGTCCAGGCCCATGATCTCGCCGGTCGAACGCATCTCGGGCCCCAGCACCGTGTCGACGCCGGCGAAGCGGGCGAAGGGGAAGACCGCCTCCTTGACCGCGATGTGGTCGAAGCATTTGGGGGCCAGGCCGAACGAGGCCAGGGGCACGCCGGCCATGACCTTGGCGGCGATGGCGGCGACGGGCGCGCCCATGGTCTTGGCCACGAAGGGCACGGTGCGGCTGGCGCGCGGATTGACCTCCAGCACGAAGATGCGCGGCGCGTCGCCGTGCGGCTCCTCGATCGCGAACTGCACGTTCATCAGGCCGCGCACCTTCAGCGCGCGCGCCATGGCCTCGGTCTGACGCATCAGCTCGGCCACGACCTCGCCCGACAGGGAATGCGGCGGCATGGAACAGGCGCTGTCGCCGGAGTGCACGCCGGCTTCCTCGATGTGCTCCAGCACCCCCGCCACGAACACCGTCTGGTCGTCGCACAGGGCGTCGACGTCCACCTCGATGGCGCGGTTCAGATAGTGGTCGATCAGCACGGGATCGTCGCCCGACACCCGCATGGCCTCGCCGACGTACCGGTCCAGCTGTTCGCGGTCGTGCACGATCATCATGCCCCGCCCGCCCAGGACGTAGGAGGGGCGCAGCACGACGGGATAGCCGACGCGCTCGGCCTCCCGGGCCGCGTCTTCCGCCGAGCGGGCCAGGCCGTTGGGCGGCTGTCTCAAGCCGATGTCGTTCAGCATGACCTGGAACCGCTCGCGGTCCTCGGCCAGGTCGATGGAGTCCACGGACGTGCCCAGGATCGGCACGCCGTCGGCCTGCAGCGCATGCGCCAGCTTCAGCGGCGTCTGCCCGCCGAACTGCACGACCACGCCGATCAGCTCGCCCATCGACCGCTCGACGTCGATCAGCTCCAGCACGTCCTCGGCCGTCAGCGGCTCGAAATAGAGTCGGTCCGAAGTGTCGTAGTCGGTCGAGACCGTCTCCGGGTTGCAGTTCACCATGATCGACTCGACGCCGATGTCGGCGAAGGCGAAGGCCGCGTGGCAGCAGCAATAGTCGAACTCGATCCCTTGCCCGATCCGATTCGGCCCCCCGCCCAGGATGATGGCCTTCTTCCGATCCGACGGCTGGGCCTCGCACTGGGGAACCTGGCCCAGGGCGCCGGTCTCATAGGTCGAATACATATAGGCGGTGGCGGAGGCGAACTCGGCCGCGCAGGTGTCGATGCGCTTGAACACCGGGCGGACGTCGAGGGATCGGCGCAGGTCGCGGACCGCCTTTTCCGTCGTCCCCGTCAGCGCCGCCAGGCGCGCGTCGGAAAAGCCTTTGGCTTTGAGACGGCGGAGCTCGGCTTCGCTCCCTTCTCCCCTTGGGGGAGAAGGTGGGCGGCGGAGCCGCTCGGATGAGGGGGATGGGTCATTGGACCGGCCGCTGGCCGTTCCGGCTCCGGCCAACCCCTCATCCGTCTCGCTCCGCGAGCCACCTTCTCCCCCAAGGGGAGAAGGAAGCCCTTTGACCTTCAGCCACCCCTCTTCACGCACGATGTCGGCGATCTGCCTGAGGAACCACGGCTCATAGGAACACGCAGCCTGCACCTCCTCGACGGTCAGGCCGTGCCGGAACGCCTGCGCGATCACCCGGATGCGGTCCGGCGTCGGCATGCCCAGGGCCCGCACCACGGCGGCCTTGGCGCCCGCATCGTCCTCGGCGCCCGCCACGCCCTCGATCTCGATCTCGTCGAAGCCGGTCAGGCCGGTCTCCAGCCCGCGCAGGGCCTTCTGCATGCTTTCCTGGAAGGTCCGGCCGATGGCCATGACCTCGCCGACCGACTTCATCGAGGTGGTCAGATAGGGCTCGGACCCCGGATATTTCTCGAAGGCGAAGCGCGGAATCTTGGTGACGACGTAGTCGATGCTCGGCTCGAACGACGCCGGCGTGACCCGGGTGATGTCGTTGGTCAGTTCGTCCAGCGTGTAGCCGACGGCCAGGCGCGCGGCGACCTTGGCGATGGGAAAGCCGGTGGCCTTGGAGGCGAGGGCGGACGAGCGCGACACGCGCGGGTTCATCTCGATCACGACCATGCGGCCGTCGGCCGGATTGATCGCCCACTGGACGTTCGACCCGCCGGTCTCGACCCCGATCTCGCGCAGGACGTCGATCGAGCCGGTGCGCATCCGCTGATATTCCTTGTCGGTCAGCGTCAGCGCGGGGGCGACGGTGATCGAGTCGCCGGTGTGCACCCCCATGGGGTCCACATTCTCGATGGAGCAGACGATGATGCAGTTGTCCGCACGATCGCGGACGACCTCCATCTCATACTCCTTCCAGCCCAGCACGCTCTCCTCGACCAGCACCTCGGTGGTGGGCGACAGGTCCAGGCCGCGCTCCACGATCTCGCGGTATTCCTCGACGTTGTAGGCGATGCCGCCGCCGGTCCCCGCCAGGGTGAAGCTGGGGCGCACGATGGCCGGCAGGCCGACGAAGGCCAGGGCGTCGTCCGCCTCATCGACGTGGTGGATCGCCCGGCTGCGGGGGCTTTCTAGCCCCAGCTTGTCCATGGCGTCGCGGAACTTCTGCCGATCCTCGGCCTTGTCGATGACCTCGGCGCGCGCCCCGATCATCTCCACGCCCCAGCGCGCCAGCGCGCCGTTGCCCTCCAGCGCCAGCGCCGTGTTCAGCGCCGTCTGGCCGCCCATCGTCGGCAGCAAAGCGTCGGGCCGCTCCTTCTCGATGATCTTCTCGACGAACTCCGGCGTGATCGGCTCGATGTAGGTGGCGTCCGCCACCTCCGGATCGGTCATGATCGTGGCGGGGTTGGAGTTGACCAGGATCACCCGGTACCCCTCGGCCTTCAGCGCCTTGCACGCCTGCACGCCCGAATAGTCGAACTCGCACGCCTGACCGATCACGATCGGCCCGGCGCCGATGATGAGGATGGATTGGATGTCCGTGCGTTTGGGCATCTGAAGCCTCTCCTCAGTTCGTCACGACCGCGCACTCCCAGCCGTCGTAGTCCAGCTGGAAGGCCGCGGCCCAGGATTGCATCATCGCCGACACCGGGGCGAACGACTCCGCGTCCACCGCCATGGTCGTTTCCAGCACCAGCGACTCGGCGTCGCCGCTGGTGACGTAGCCGGCGCGGCGCGCCACCTCGTTCAGCTCGCCCAGCCCCTCGTCGTCGCCGTGGAAGAAGAACAGGGTGTGCCGCGGCGTCACGCCGGAATCCCCGTGCTGCGCCAGGGCGGCGCGCACCATGGCGTCTCTTTCGTCATGGCTGACGGACGGGTCGGACAGGGTCGTGGCCTCGCGCGCGGGCGCCGGCGGCGCAGGGCGTCTGCGGCCGGGGCGGTTCGGGTTGTCGGTTAAGCGGCCCGTCTAAGGCCGAGGGGGCGAGGGGGCAAGCGGCTTTCTCCGACGTCTGATCGCCGGTCTCGCTCAAGGGGTTCATCACAGCGAACACAACGAAGGCACAACGAACACTACGGGTGCGGCGGGTCATCTCGCGCGCAGCGCCTTTGTTTCTCGGCGAAAGGTTGGCGCCTCCGGCGCCGCGCCTTTGGTCCCGTCGTGTTCGTTGTGCCTTCGTTGTGTTCGTTGTGATCCCTTGGGCGGTTCAGGCCTCTCCGATTTTCGCGATCCAGTCGGGCAGTTCTGAGATCGACGCCAGCGAGACATAGCGCGGATGCCCCTCCGGCGCCTCGGCCAGCTCGTGCGCCCAGGTGACGTGATAGGGGATGTGCACGCCCCACGCCCCGGCCTGAACCGCCGGCAGGACGTCGGACTTCATGCTGTTGCCGGCCATCAGCGCCTCGTCCGCCCCGGTGCCGTGGCGGGCGAAGACGCGCTCGTACGTCCCGCGGTCCTTCTCCGACACGATCTCCACCGCGCTGAACAGTTCGCCCAGGCCCGACGCCGCCAGCTTGCGCTCCTGATCCAGCAGGTCGCCCTTGGTGATCAGGATCAGCCGGTGGTTCTCCGCCAGCGTCGCCAGCGCCTCGTCGACGCCGGGCAGGGTCTCGACCGGATGGGCGATCATCTCGCGCCCGGCCGCCAGGATCTCGCGCACGACCGGGGCCGGCGCCTCGCCGCCGCACAGCTCCATGGCCGTCTCGATCATGGACAGGGTGAAGCCCTTGATCCCGTAGCCGTAGAGCCGGAGGTTCCGCCCCTCCACCTCGGCCAGCCGCCGCTCCACGTCGGCCCGCTCACCGTGCGGGGCCAGCAGGTCCAGGAACCGCGCCTGCGTCAGACGAAAGATCGTCTCATTGTGCCAAAGGGTGTCGTCGGCATCGAGGCCGAGGGTCGTGATCGTCATGCCCGCGCATTGGCCCCGGACGCGCCGCGACGCAATGCCATACCTTGCCTCGTCATCCTCGGGCTTGACCCGAGGACCGGACGATCCTCACGATCGAGGTCTCCCGGCGGACACCGGTCGCGACCCGCGTCCGGTCCTCGGGTCAAGCCCGAGGATGACGGAAGTTGGAAAGTTCGGCCGTCGTCATCGGAGCCTCGGGCGGGATCGGCGCGGCCGTGACCGGGCGCCTGCGCGCGTCGGGCCGGTTCGCCGCGGTCCATGCCCTCTCGCGGACCGAAACAGGGCTCGATCTTGAGGACGAAGGGTCGATCGCCGCCGCGGCCGCCGCGATCGCCCAAGGCCCGCCGCCCACGCTGGTCTTCGTGGCCACCGGCGTCCTGCACGCCGGGCGCGATCCGGAACGCACCTGGAAGGCGCTGTCGGCCGAGCACCTGCTGCGCGACTACCGGATCAACGCCGTCGGCCCCGCGCTCGTGGCCAAGCACTTTCTGCCGCTGATGCCGCGCGACCGGCGCGCCGTCTTCGCGGCCCTGTCGGCACGGGTGGGCTCGATCGGCGACAACCGGCTGGGCGGGTGGCACGCCTATCGCGCGTCCAAGGCGGCGCTGAACATGATCCTGCGCAACCTGGCCGTCGAGCTGGCGCGCACCCATCCTCACGCGATGGTGGCGGGGCTGCACCCCGGCACGGTCGAGACGCCGCTCAGCGCCCCGTTCCGCAAGGGCGTGGCGCCGGAGAAGCTGTTCACGCCGGACTTTTCGGCCGAGCGGCTGCTGGCCGTTCTGGACGATCTGACGCCCGCGGACTCCGGCGGCGTCTTCGCCTGGGACGGCACGCGCATCCCCGAATGACGGCATCACGGTGAACGCCGGATTCACCGGCTTTCTCAGCGATCCGGTCACGGTTTCGGTTCACGGTGAACGGCGGGGGGCTCCCATTCGGCCGGCCAGAGGAGGGCGGTCATGACGGACCTCGACCGCCCGGGACGCGTCCGGGCCGACATCCCGCCGGCGCACGCGGCCTATGCCGCCGCCTATGAGAGCCTGACCTTCTCCCTGGTCAGCCGCTCCCGGCGCGAGCTGTCGATAACGCTCGCGGCCCAGCCCGTCTTCGACCTGAAGACCGGCGTGGCCGTCAGCCGCCGCATCCGGCGCTGCGTCCGCCATGCGGGCGGCGAGGCGGCCCTGGCGCGCGGCCGCGGCGCCCTGGACGCGACGGACCTGAGGCGCATCGACCTGCAGACGCTGAAGCATGGACTGGACCTGCTGCGGCTGGAGCGCGGCGTGGTCCCGGCCTTCTGGCGCACCATCGCCTCCTCCGGCGGCCGCTTCGCCCTGCTGTGCGCCGAGCTTCGGCACGGCGGCGCGCCCGGCGCCCTGCTGGTCGAGGTCATGGGCGGGCTGGAACAGGCCCCGCCCGACGCCGTCGCCGACGCCATCGCCCATTTCGAGACCGCGGCGATGGGCGTCGTCCTGCACGTCGCGCCCGACGCCGCGATCGTGCGGCGGCTGACGGGCGCGCACGCGCAATGCCTGGCGCTGGATTTCGCCGGGGTCGCTCACGACGGCCCGGCCGAATGGCAGGAGGCGGCCGATTTGATCGCCGCCGGCCGCGACGCCTGCGCCCAGGTGCTGCTGCTGAACCTGCGCCCCGAGCGTGCCCGCGACGCCCGCACCGCCGGCGCCACCCACGCGGTGTTCGCGGGCCTGGAGCCGATCCGGGTTTAGGGATTGGGACATAGGGCGTGGGGTGTGGGGCGTGGGGTGTAGGGTGGGGGGCCCGGAAGTTGCATTGAGCGACCCCAAGTCCTTTCACTTGCGGCGGTTGGTGGACCGCACTTCACCCCACACCCCACACCCCACACCCCGCACCCCACCCCAAGCGAGCAGTTGACGCCGCGCCCCCGGCCGCGCCTTCATCCCCCCATGTGGCGCACCCTTCCGGCTTCCCTCTATGGCGATCCCCAGGCCTGGGGGCGCGAGCGCGAGGGCGTCTTTCGCCGGGCCTGGCTGTTTCTGGGGCACGAGGCCGAATTCACCGCGCCCGGCGACTGGATCGCCGCCGAGGTCGCCGGCTGGCCGCTTCTGGCGGTGCGGGGCGCCGACGGAGAAATCCGGGCCTTCCACAACGTCTGCCGCCATCGCGCCGGGCCGCTGGTGGCAGGTGCGTCCGGGTCGTGCGGCAAGGAGCTGGTCTGCGCCTACCACGGCTGGCGCTACGCCCTGGACGGCCGGCTGCGGTCCGCGACCGGCTTCGGGGCCGAGCCGGGGTTCGACCCCCGCGACTTCGGCCTGCTGGCCCTGACCGTGGAGACGTGGCGCGGCCTGGTCTTCGCCGCGCTGGAGCCGCCCGGCCCGCTGGCCGACGCGGTCGTGCCGATCGAGGCTCTGCTGGTCGAGCGCGGGCTGGATCTGCCGCCGCCCTCGCTCCGCCGAAGCCACGACCTGGCCTGCGACTGGAAGACTTATGTCGAGAACTATCTGGAGGGCTATCACATCGACGCCGTCCATCCGGAGCTGGCCCAGGAGCTGGCGGGAACCGAGTATCAGGTCCGCGTCGAGGGTGACTGCGTGATCCAGCAGGCGGTCGGCGCCGGCGGCGGAACCCAGGCAGGGGTCTGGGGCTGGCTGTGGCCCAACCTCGGCGTCAACGTCTATGCCGACGGGGCCATGATCGAGCGGATGACGCCCGTCGGTCCGGGCCGCACCCGGCTGGACTATCTCTATCTTGGCCCTGGCGGCCGTGCGCCTTCGGCGGAAACCCTGGCCGCCTCGGATCGCCTGACGGCCCAGGACGCCGCCATCTGCGCGGCGGTTCAGGCGAACCTGTCGGCGGGGGCCTATCAGACGGGAGTGCTGTCCAGCCGCCATGAGTCGGCCTTAGAATGGTTCCAGGACAGGGTCGGGGGGATCCACGCATGAGCGACGTCGTTTCGGATCACGGGCGCAAGCTGGGCTGGGGCCTGGCCGCCCTGGTGGTCGCCGGCAACATGATCGGCTCGGGGCTGTATCTGCTGCCCGTGACGCTGGTCGATTTCGGCAGTTCGTCGCTGATCGGCTGGCTGGTGGCGGGCGCCGGGGCCGGCGTGCTGGCGCTGGTGTTCGGCGCCCTTGGCCGACTGAAGCCGCACGCCGACGGTCTGGCGGGCTTCGCCCAGACGGGGCTGGGCCGCTTCTTCGGGTTTCAGGTGGCCATCGCCTTCTGGACCGCCTGCCTTGTCGGCAACGTCGCGGTGGCCGTCGCGGCCACGGGTTACCTGGCCTTCTTCTGGCCCGCGCTGAAGGATCCGGTCGCCGCGACCTTGTGCAACCTGGCCATCATCTGGGTGGCGACCCTGGCCTACGTCGCCGGCACGCGCACGGCGTCCTGGCTGGCGGCGGGCGCGCTGGTGGTCGGTCTGATCCCCATCGTCATCGCCGTCGCCGCGGGCGTCGCGGCCTTCGATCCCGACCTGTTCGCGGCCTCATGGAACCCGTCGGGCGAGCCGCTGAAGGAGACGGTGCCCGCCTCGCTGGTGCTCATCTTCTGGGCCTATCTGGGGGTTGAGAGCGCCGCGGCCCTGTCGTCGCGCATCCGCCATCCGGGGCGCAATCTGGGCCGCGCCTCCCTGGCCGGGGTCGCCCTGGCCACGGTGGTCTACGTCGGCGCGACGGTGGCGGTGTTCGGCGTCATCCCCCTGAACGAACTGTCCCAGTCGACCAGTCCTTATGCGGACCTGGCGGCGCGGGTCTTCGGGGCTTCGCTGGCCGGGCTCGTCGCCGTCTGCGCCGTGGCCAAGACGATCGGCACCGTCGGCGGCTGGGTCATGATGGGCGGCGAGACCGCGCGCGCCGCCTCCAAGGCCGGCTTCCTGCCCAAGGGCTTCGCCGAGGGCGACAAGACCCCGCTGGTCAATCCCCTGACCGGCGCGGCCATCATGACCATCGTCGCCGTCCTGTCGGGCCAGCCGACCCTGGGCGAACAGTTCGGCATGCTGGTGGGCGTCACCTCGGTGCTGACCCTGACCATCTACGGCGTCTGCTCCGCCGCCCTGATCCGCCTGTCGCCGGGCGCCGGGGGCCATGTGCTGGGCGCCTTCGGCCTGGTTTTCGCCGGCGCGGCGGTGATCGCGGCGGCGGCCGGCTACATCCTGCCCACGCTGGCCGTCGTCGCCTTGACCACTCTGGCCTGGTTCACGGTGCTGCGAGGCGGCAAGCCGGCGGTTGACCCGGAGGGCGAGGGGGCCTAACCCCCGCGCCGTTTGTCCGCCGCCGCCGTTCCGGAGATGCCCGCCATGACCGACCTCCTGCCCGGCGTGACCGGCGTGCTGGCCCTGGCCGACGGCACGGTGTTTCAGGGGATCGGCGTCGGCGCCGAGGGGCAGGCGCTGGGCGAGGTCGTCTTCAACACCGCCATGACGGGCTATCAGGAGATCCTGACCGACCCCAGCTACATGAGCCAGATCCTGGCCTTCACCTTCCCGCACGTCGGCAACGTCGGCGTGAACGTGGAGGACGTGGAGCAGATGGGCGGCGGGTCCGACACCTCGGCGGTCGGCGCGGTCTTCCGCGACCTGCCGACCGATCCCGCCAACTGGCGCAGCGAGGGATCGCTGGACGCCTGGATGAAGCGGCGCAACGTGGTCGGCCTGTCGGGAGTGGACACCCGGGCCTTGACCGCCCGCATCCGCGACGCGGGCGCCCCGCACGCGGTGATCGCCCACAGCGCGACGGGCCAGTTCGACATCCCGGCCCTGGTCGCCCGCGCCCGCGAATGGACCGGCCTGGTCGGCCTCGATCTGGCGAAGCCCGCCTCGACGCTCCAGGCCTTCGACTGGGACGAGGGCCTGTGGGACTGGCCGGAGGGCCATCCGCGCGTCCAGGCCGGAGACCGCTCGGTGGTGGTCGTCGATTACGGCGTGAAGCGCAACATCCTGCGCGCCCTGGCCTCGACCGGGGCCAGGATCACCGTGGTCCCCGCCGACACCTCGGCCGAGGACATCCTGGCCCGCGATCCAGACGGCGTCGTCCTGTCCAACGGCCCGGGCGATCCGGCCGCGACCGGCGAATACGCCGTGCCGGAAATCCGCAAGCTGGTCGACAGCGGCAAGCCCGTCTTCGGCATCTGCCTGGGCCACCAGATGCTGGCCATCGCCCTGGGCGCCCGGACCGTCAAGATGGACCAGGGGCACCACGGCGCGAACCATCCGGTCAAGGATCTGACCACCGGCAAGGTCGAGATCGTGTCGATGAACCACGGCTTCACCGTCGACCGCGACAGCCTGCCGGACCATGTGCAGGAGACCCACGTCAGCCTGTTCGACGGCACCAACTGCGGCATCGCCCTCAAGGACCGCCCGGTGTTCAGCGTCCAGCACCACCCGGAAGCCTCGCCCGGGCCGACGGACAGCCTGTATCTGTTTCAGCGGTTCGCGGATGCGATGAAGGGCTGACGGCCCGTTCCATCCGTCCCGTAACGGCGTCACGTCCAGGTCGCGGAGGCGGGTGCCCGGCGCGTCGGTTCTCGTTGCAGCGTCCGCGCGCGGCGCAAAAGGTCGGCCGCCAAGGCGGCTGGGCGGCACACTCCGGCCTCGATCCGCGTCATGTAGGGGGGGCGGCGTCGCGCATTTCGCGCCGGACCCAGGCGACGAAGGCCCGGACCGTCGCGTCGCCGCGATCTTCGGTCCGATGCGCGATGAAATATGCGCCGGCCTCCGGCGTCGGCCCGGCAAAGGGCGCGACCAATCCAGCCGCCTGGGGCGCGTGCCAGACCAGGGGCGCGAGGCCCAGGACGAGGCCGCGTCCATGCAGGGCGGCGTCCAGCCCCGCGGGCGCCGAGTCGACGGTCAGGCTCTTGGCGGGGTCGAGATCGGGTCGCCCGGCCGCGTCCAGCCACCGCCGCCAGCCGTCGCGAGCCGAGCCCATGTGTATCAATGTCTCGCACAAAAGGTCGTCGACGCTCGTCAGCCGCGCCCCGATCTCCGGCGCGCACAGGGGCGTGGCGCGCAAGTCCAGCAGCTTGTGCGAAGTCGCGCCCGGCGTCGGCGCGTCCACATGGCGGATGGCGACGTCAAAGGGCTCGGTGGCCAGATCCACGAGCCGGCTGCTCGACTCGATCCTGATCTCCACGTCCGGGTGACCGGCCTGGAACCGCGCCAGCCGCGGCAGCAACCAGACCGAGGTGAACATCGGCAGGCTGGTCACCCTCAGCATCGGCGGTCCCTGGACGGCCCGGGCCTCGGCCAGCCCGCGATCGATCTCATCCAGCGCGCCAAGAACCCCGTCCGCCAAGCGACGCCCCAAAGGCGTCAAGGCGATCTGACGCACACCGCGGGTGAACAGGGCCGCGCCGACCAGCGCCTCCAGGGCTCGGACATGATGGCTCACGGCCGAGGGCGTCACGCCCAGATGACGAGCGGCGTCGCGGAAGCTGCCGCGTCGCGCGGCCTCGGCGAACGCCTGCACCGATCGGAGGGGCAGGTCACGGCTCATGGCGACAGATTAGTTCAGGTCACCTGTTCGGCAAAACCTTCGTTCGTCGAATCGGGGGTCCCTGATTAGGTTTCCTCAGCCCCCGAGGACGGAAGCGAGGAAGATGGGCATGGATCGAATGGTGACGAAATCCGACGGGCTGCCGGTGCGGATCGGTTATTGGATGAGTCTGCTCATCGCGGCCTGGATGGGGGTCAACACCGCCCGGGCGCTTCTGGCTCCCGACGTCTTTGCGGCCAGTTTCGGCCTGCCCGGAGCCCAGGCGACCGACCTGGGTTTCGTCCAAGTCTATGCATTTCGGGCCTTCTTCCTCGGCGCCTTCGCCCTGCTCCTGGTCTTGCGGCGCGAAGGGAGGCTGCTCGGCTGGTTCGCCCTGGTCGCCGTGATCATGCCGGTCGGCGATGCCGCGCTGACGGCCCAGGCGGGCGCCGGGCCGGCGACGGTCGGCCGCCACGTCGCGATCGCCGTCTATCTGGTCTTCGTCGCCGTCCTCCTGCTCCGGGCGCCCCGGCGGACGTGAGGTTGCCCTGTACCTGTTTCAGCGGTTTGCGGACGCGGCGGGCGGGGCTCAGACCAGATCGTCGATCTGAACGCCCAATGCGTCGGCGATGGGCTTCAGCGCGTCCAACGTGCCGCGCCGCTTGCCCGTTTCGATCTGCGAAACATAGGCCTGTGAAAGATCCGCAAGCCGCGCGGTTTCGGCCAATGTCAAACCGCGATGCAGCCGCCAGACGCGCACGGGATTTTCGCCCGCCAACAGACGATCGACGACGGCGGAAGGCACCAGCTCTTCGTCGCCCGCAGCGAGCCGAGCCTCGAACCGACGCGCCGACGCCAGGTCGGACGCCTCTTCGACGGCCTCGATCAGCGCGTGGTAGTCCTGCTCGGGGATCAGGATCATGCGCTCCCCGCCGGGCGTGGTGATGACCTGCATGTTCATCGCATCGTCTCCCCGCATCCTACTCATAGGCCGATCCGCGTGACGCCACCTTGATGACGGCGACGACGGAGCCGTCCTCTCGAAAGATCACTCGCCAGTCGCCCACCCGAAGCCGGAGATAGTCAGAGCCTTGCAAACGCTTGACCAGATTGGCCAGCGACGCGGGATCCGCGGCATACTGGTCCATCTTCGACCGGATCTTGGCCGATGCGTTCACGGGCATGCGCCTCAGCGTCCTGACGGCCTCTCTTGAGTAGCTGACCGTTTTCACGTCAAAGAATTAGCACAATGCTAAATCGAGCGCAACGGCGACCTCACCGGCGGGGATCCCGGCCGTGACGGATCGTCCTCAGGGCAATGCGGGCAAACCGTCCAGGCGCAGGTCGCAGGCCTTGCGCACCGCTTGCGGCGCAGCCCCCAGCCAGTAGTCGGCGTCCTCGGCGCGGCCGCAGGCGCGGCGCTGCTGACCGCGCATGCGGCGTTGGGCGGCGTTGTCCAGCAGGCGGGCGTGCAGGGCCCGCGCGGTGGGCTGGCGCACCAGGGGCGAATGGGGGGTGGCCACGGCGTCCGGGCCTTGCGGCTCCACGGCGGGTCTCTGGACTGAAAAATACATCGGCGTCTCGTTTCGGTCTTCGCCGGCCTGCTGCCGCCTTGGACCCCCTGCCGACCCGACTTCCGGGGGCGGCGATACGATCCACAGACTGTGGATCAATGCCTTGATAGTCGTGAAATCCGTCCGGATTCAGAATGTTCCGAGGCAAAGCGGCCTTTTTGGTTAATCAAAGGTAAACGCGGCGCTACGTCCGCAACTGGCATAGGCGCCGGTTATCCCCGCAGTTCTCCGGCCTGTGGAAATCCTTTCTGTGCTGAAGATTGGAACGGGGTGGCGCGTCCGATCGGTTTCGAGGCCAGTCATCCGGTGAGATTCGACGACCGCTACATCGAGGAACTGAAGGCCCGGCTGCGGCCGTCCGACGTCATCGGTCGGACGGTCAAGCTGAAGCGGCAGGGGCGCGAGTTCGTCGGCCTGTCGCCCTTCACCAAGGAAAAGTCGCCCAGCTTCTTCGTCAACGACGACAAGGGCTTCTTCCACGACTTCAGCTCCGGCAAGCACGGCGACGTCATCTCCTTCCTGCAGGAGACCGAGCGACTGTCGTTCGTCGAGGCGGTGCAGCGGCTGGCGGGCGAGGCGGGCATGGCCTTGCCGGCCGAGGACCCCCAGGCCCAGGAGCGCGAGCAGAAGCGACAGGGCCTGTCGGACTGGATGGACCTGGCCCAGAAATGGTTCGCCGCCAACCTGCGCCGCTCGGTCGGCAAGGCGGCGCGGGAGTATCTGGAACGCCGCGGCCTGCCCGAGGATCAGTGGGAGCGGTTCGGACTGGGCTATGCGCCCAACGACCGCGAGGGGCTGAAGAACGCCCTGGTTCAGCGCGGCGCCCGCCCCGGCGACCTGGTCGAGGCCGGTCTGCTGATCTCCCCCGAAGGCGGCGGCCAGCCCTATGACCGGTTCCGCGACCGGTTGATCTTCCCGATCCTGGACTCGCGCGGCCGCGTCGTCTCCTTCGGCGGCCGGGCCATGAACCCGGACGACCGGGCCAAGTACCTGAACGGGCCGGAGAGCCCGCTCTTCCACAAGGGCGCGACCCTTTACGGCCTGCCGGAGGCGCGCCGCATCCTCGGCGCCGAGAGCAAGTCCGAGCAGGCGATCGTGGTGGTCGAGGGATACATGGACGTCATCGCCTGCCAGCGCGCGGGCGTGCCGGCCACGGCGCCGATGGGCACGGCCCTGACCGAGGATCAGATGGGCCTGCTGTGGCGCGTCAGCCCCGAGCCGATCCTGTGCTTCGACGGCGACGGCGCCGGCCGCCGCGCCGCCTTCCGCGCGGTCGAACGGGCCCTGCCGCTGATCAAGGCCGACCGCACCCTGCGCTTCGTCACCCTGCCGGACGGGCTGGACCCGGACGACATGCTGCGTGAGCGCGGGGCCCCGGCGCTGCGCGAGGCCTTGGGCCACGTCGTGCCGTTTTCGCGCATGCTGTTCGAGCGCGAGCGAGAGGCGGTCGGGCCGCTGGACGGGCCGGAGAAGGAAGCCCAGCTGATCGCGCGCCTGCGCAAGGCCGCCGCCACCGTCGCCGACGCCGACCTGGCCCGCACCTACAAGGACCATTTGCTGGGGGCGGTCTATCAGCTGACCCGGCCGTCCGAGGCGGAGCGGAAACAGGCCGGCCGGGTCATCTATCGCGACCGCCGCGCGCGCAAGGCGCTGGTGACCATGGACGTGACGCCGGAGGGGCAGTCCGCCACCGACGGCCTGCGCCGCGCGCCGCGCCCGGTGGTCGCCGCCATCCTGACCGGCCTGATCGAACACCCCGAGGTGCTTCAGGAGAAGGCCGAGCTGCTGGCCAGCCAGGGCCTGGGCGACCCGGGCCTGGACCGGCTGGTCGGCGACCTGGTGCGCCTGACGTGGGATCTGGCCGACTTCGGCGACGGCTTGCTGCGCGCGCGGCTGACGGCGCTGGGCCACGAGGAGACGCTGAAGGCCGTCGATCGGACCGCCCGCGTCTCGCACGCCCCCTTCCTGGACGCGACTCAGCCGGCTGAACAGGCCCGCCTGGACCTGATCCGCGCCATCGACGGCCTGCTGAACGAGCTCGCGCTGAGCCGCGCGATGGACGAGCTGAAGGCCGAGCCCGAGTTCGACGCCCGCCCCTTCGCCGCGCTCAAGGCCGAGCGCGACGCCCAGGCGCGGCTGCTGTCCAGCGGCGGCCTGTGGGCCGAAGCGGAGACGGTGCACTGACGCCCGACTTTGGCCCCGGCCTGACTTGGGATAAACTGCGAGGATGGACGGTTCTCACCCCATTCGCGTCACCACCGAAGGCGACCATCAGGTCCTGCACCTGCCGCGCGACGTCGTGGTGCCGGTGGATGCGATCGTGCGCGAGGAGGGCGGGCGGCTGATCATCGAAACGGCTCAGCCGAAGTCACAGGGCGAGAGGTTTGCCGCGCTGTTTGCGACTTGGGAGCCTCTTGAGGAGAGGATCGGCGAGATCGAGGATACTCCCGCTCGGCCAGTCAACCTTTGATCCGTTATCTGCTCGACACCAATGCCGTCTCCGACGCGATGTCGGATCCCCTAGGCAAGGTCGCGCAACGTCTGAACTTACTGGACGAGGGTGAGGCCTGCACCAGCATCATCGTGGTGGCGGAGTTGCGCTTTGGCGCGGTCAAGCGCCGATCCTCGAGGTTGTCGGCGCGGATCGACGCCATGTTGCGCATCATGCCCATGATGGCGTTCGGACCTCCCGCGCAGTTGAACTACGCGGAGCTTCGCACAGCCCTGGAAGCGGCCGGATCACCAATCAGCAACAACGATATGCTGATCGCCGCCCACGCCTTGGCGCTGAACTGCATCCTCGTCACCGACAATGAGTCCGAGTTTCGGCGCGTCCCGGGCTTGGTCGTCGAGAATTGGCTGCGCGACGTCGGACCCGTCCCGTCTTGACACGGACGGACCGGAGCGCCATCTCCGGCCTCGGATCAGACCGCCTGCGCGCGCGAGGTCGAGAAGGCGGGGGCTTCGGGCCGCTCGTGCTTCCGGGCCGAAACCGCCCCCCGCCCCAGGCCGCGGTCCGAACGGTCGCCAGGAACGGCTTTCGCCGCGCCTCCGCGGGGCCCTGTCCGCCGTCCGCCCGATGACGAAAAAATTCAGCGCGGCGCGAGGGAGCACATTCCTTTTCGTCGCGCGTTGCACTTTTGCCGCAGGCCTCGCCTCGGCCGCCGGAGATCCGACTGAATGAGCGCCCAGACCGAGACCCAGGAAACCGAAGCCGCGACCGACGGTCCGCTGCTCGACCTGACGGACGCCGGCGTCAAGAAATTCATCAAACAGGCCAAGGCACGCGGCTATGTGACGATGGAGGAGCTGAACAAGGTTCTGCCGTCCGAGGAGGTGACCCCCGACCAGATCGAGGACACCCTGGCCATGCTGTCGGAGATGGGCGTCAACGTCGTCGAGGCGGAGGAAGACGCGGAGCCGAAGGACGGCGAGGGCGGGGAGATCGCCGAGAGGGCTGAGACCGCGGTCGCCGAAACGGCCACCAAGTCGGCCTATGACCGCACCGACGACCCGGTGCGTATGTATCTGCGCGAGATGGGCTCGGTGGAGCTGCTCTCGAGAGAGGGCGAGATCGCCATCGCCAAGCGGATCGAGGCCGGCCGCGACGCCATGATCAGCGGCCTGTGCGAGAGCGCCCTGACGTTCGAGGCCATCATGGTGTGGCGCGACGAACTGGCGGCGAACCGCATCCTGCTGCGCGAGGTGATCGACCTGGACGCCACCTACGGCGTGCTGAACCCCGCCAGCCTGCCGCAGAACCAGCCCCAGCCGCCCATCCCCGGCCAGCCCGTGCCCCCGCGCGAGGAAAGCGAAGGCGGGGAAGCCTCAGGGGAAAATCCGGCCGGCGAGGACGACGAGGACGAGGACTTCGACGACGGCGGCGGCATGTCGATCTCGGCGCTGGAGGCCGAGCTGCGCGACGGGATCATGGAGATCCTGGACGCCGTGGCGGCGGACTTCGGCGGCTTCCGCAAGCTGCAGGACAAGCTGGTCGAGGCGCGGCTGAAGGGCGAGGCCCTGTCGCCCAAGGACCAGAAGACCTATGACGCCCTGACCGCGGCCATCTCAGGCCGGCTGAAGACGCTGAAGCTGAACAACGCCCGCATCGAGGCGCTGGTCGAACAGCTGTACGCCATCAACAAGAAGCTGATGGGGCTGGAGGGCCGCCTGCTGCGCCTGGCCGACAGCTACGGCATCAGCCGCCCGGAGTTCCTGAAGTCCTATTTCGGCGCCGAACTGGACCCGACCTGGACCGACCGGGTCAAGGAGATGGGCGTGCGCTGGACCAAGTTCAGCGAGAACGAGGCGGCCCAGATCGCCCAGATCCGCGGCGACGTGGCGGCGGTCGCCACCGAGGCCGGAGTGCCGATCGACGACTATCGCCGCATCGTCCAGAAGGTCCAGAAAGGCGAGCGCGAGGCGCGTCAGGCCAAGAAGGAGATGGTCGAGGCCAACCTCCGCCTCGTGATCTCCATCGCCAAGAAGTACACGAACCGCGGCCTCCAATTCCTGGACCTGATCCAGGAGGGCAACATCGGCCTGATGAAGGCGGTCGACAAGTTCGAGTACCGCCGCGGCTACAAGTTCTCGACCTACGCCACCTGGTGGATCCGTCAGGCCATCACCCGCTCCATCGCCGACCAGGCGCGGACCATCCGCATCCCGGTCCACATGATCGAGACGATCAACAAGATCGTCCGCACCTCGCGCCAGATGCTGCACGAGATCGGCCGCGAACCGACCCCGGAAGAGCTGGCCGAGAAGCTGGCCATGCCGCTGGAGAAGGTGCGCAAGGTCCTGAAGATCGCCAAGGAGCCGATCAGCCTCGAGACGCCGATCGGCGACGAGGAAGACAGCCACCTGGGCGACTTCATCGAGGACAAGAACGCCGTCCTGCCGATCGACGCGGCGATCCAGTCGAACCTGCGCGAGACCACCACGCGCGTGCTGGCGTCGCTGACGCCGCGCGAGGAGCGGGTTCTGCGCATGCGCTTCGGCATCGGCATGAACACCGATCACACCCTGGAAGAGGTCGGCCAGCAGTTCTCGGTCACCCGCGAACGCATCCGCCAAATCGAGGCCAAGGCGCTGAGGAAGCTGAAACACCCCAGCCGGTCCAGGAAGCTGCGCAGCTTCCTGGACAGCTAGAGTTCGCTCGGTCGCGCCTCACCTTCCTTCTCCCCCCGTGGGAGAAGGTGGCTCGCGAAGCGAGACGGATGAGGGGGTGGCCGGTACGCATGTCGCCGGACGACCTCGAACACGATGTTTGGGTTGGTAAGCACCGCCTCATTGCCGAACCGGATCACGACGAAGCCCCGCCTAGCCAGGTCGGCGTCTCGCGCCCTGTCACGCTCTTCTCGCAGGCGATGGATGCCGCCGTCCAATTCGATGACCAGCTTGAGTTCATAGCAGCAGAAGTCCGCGATCCACGGGCCGATCCGCGTCTGCCGCCGGAACTTCCAGCCCTCGAAGCGTCGGTCGCGCAGCAACTGCCACATGGCCGTCTCGGCCAAAGTCATCTTGGCCCGGAGACGTCGCGTCTGGTCCGCCATACCCCTCATCCGTCTCGCTTTGCGAGCCACCTTCTCCCACAAGGGGAGAAGGAGAACATATAAGGAACAAGAGGTCCAGCCTCAACTCAGGGCCGCCCACGCATCAGTTCAGGCGCAGTTGGCGGCCTCAGCAGCCCACGACCCGGTCGACCGTGTCCTCGACCATGCGGTCGCGGTTGGACTGGCGTCCGCCCCGGCGTGGACGGTCCGAGCCCAGGATCCAGCCCACCACCAGATTGCCCGCCTCGCGCCGGATCGTGTCTTCGACGGCGGAGCACTGGCGCGGTTCGCGCTCCATCTCCCTAGGCTCCTGCTGGCGCTGGATCGCCGGCACCAGCAGGCCCTCCTCGCTTTCCCCGTCGATGTCGGGGATGGCGATGAAGACGTCGCCGTGGGCGGCCTGGGCGCCTGGGTCACGCTCGGGGCGACGCGTGCGGCGGTCGCCGCCGCGCGACGGCGTTTCGCGGCGCGCCCGGGGCGGAGAGACGTCGCGGCCGCGTCGGGGCGGATCCTGGGCCTGGATCGAGCCGGCGGAGCCGACGGCGGCGACCTGATCCTCCAGGTCCGGATCGCCGTGGTAGAAGATGTGGACCGGCACCTCGACGCTGCGCAGGCCGGCGTAACGCTTGTCGCCCAGGTTCTGGCTGTCGTAGTCGCACCAGCCGACGGCGTTCATCGTGATCGTGGTCTCGAACACGTCGTCCACGCGCAGGAAATCGGCCGCCGAGCCCGCGCCGTTCTGGACGTAATTCTCCAGCCGTTTCTCGACCTCCCGCACCGGATTGAAGGTGAGGGAAATGCCGCCGCCCCAGTGGTCGGGAAACTCGACCGGGGCCTGGATGCTGTAGTTGCGCAGCTGTTCGTCCGCGCCCAGGGCCTTCTGCTGCGAGGGCGACCAGGGGCCGATGGGATAAACGTCCACGCCGTCCGGGGTGGAGTGCAGATGGGCGTTTCCGAACAGGATCTGAGCCGCGTCGGCGCGGGTGTAGGCGTTTTGGAACGATTTGCACCAGACCTGGCCGCTGACGTTCAGCACCGGCGTGGGGGAAACGACGCGCAGGTCGCGCTGGGCCGGGTCGGTGCTGGAGGACAGGTTGCGGACCGACACGTTCAGCGCCGGGACGTTCGACGTGACGCTGACGTCGTGGACGGCGAAGGACATGTTGGGAATGCCCGCCTGCGCGGCGAGCGGGGTCAGCGCCGACAGGGCCGCGCCGACGAGGAGGGGAGCGAGGGTCTTCATTTCGGGTCTCCGGGTTCGGGGATGGCGGCGGGAAGGCCCCGCCGGGGATCGGCCGCCGGGGGTCTCCGGCGATGCGGGGGCTTCTGGGCCAAGCCGCCCGCCCCGGGCAGGTGCAGCGTCGTGCGGCGGCGCGCGCAGGGGGTTGCACGAAGTTGCACGCGAGTTGCATGCTAAGCGTCGCCGTGAGACGCTGCGGGATGCGGCCAGATTCCTTCGCGGAGAAGCTCCGCCTTGTGCTCAAGGCGCTCGTGCTCAGCCGCACGGGCCTGGCCGCGGCCCTGAACGCGGACAAGTCTCTGGTCGGGCGCTGGGCGGCGGGAACGGTGATCCCGTCGGAGCACAACCTGGCCAATCTGACCCGCTTCATAGCCGGACGGGTGACCGGTTTCACCATGCTGGACTGGGACCGATCGACGACGGAGTTCGCGGCCGTTCTGGGCGTCAGCGCCCCCAGCGCCGCGGCCGATGCGGCGCCGGACTGGATCCCCGCCCCGGTGCTGGAAGAGGCGCGCCGAGGCGCCCGACAGCGCGGCTGGGCCTATGAAGGCCTGTGGCGCAGCACGCGCCCTTCGAGCGATCTGCCCGGCCGGTTCCTGTGCGACGTCACCGAGATCCGGAATGAACCGGAAGACGCGATCCGCTTCCGCAGCGGCATAGAGGGCGTGCGCTATGAGGGCGCGGCCCTGATCCTGCAGAACCAGCTGTTCTCGTTCGGCGCGGACGCCCAGCACGGGACGGTCATCTTCGCCATCTTCAGCGGCATCGCGCGCCAGCGGGCTGAGGTCATCGAGGGTCTGTCGTTGGGCACGCTGCGGGACGCGGGCGGATCGCCCCTTGCGGCGGCCTGCGTCATGGAACGCATCGGCGACCTGACCGGCGACCGCGAGGAGGACGACCGCCGCTTCGAGGCCGCCGTCGCCGAAATGACGCCGCTGGCGCCGGAGGGCTCCGTGTCGGAGGAGGTGCGGAATCGCCTGGCGCGCACCTATGCTCCCGAGGCCCCAGGCCTGCTGCGCCTGCTGTTCGCCCACTCCCTGTCGCGCGGGGCGGTGCTGGAGGCCGGGGCCGGCTGAACGCGCCCGGGCACGGACGGTGACTGGACGGTTCCGGAAACCGCGATCATGGTGAACGCCGGTTTCCCCTCGGAGCGGCGGCATGGTCGGGATCGGGCATCTGAAGCGGCGGTTCGGGCAGTATGCCGGCCTTTGGGTCGGGGCGTTCCTGCTGGCGCTGGTCGTCATCCTGGCGCTGACCAGCCAGGTCGATCTGATGGAGGCGGCGGACCTGGCGCTGCCCGTCCTGCTGCTGGCGACGGGCGTCGGCCTGGGGGCGGGCGTGGTGATCAGCTTCTTCTCGAACGAGACGCCGCTGACCAAGATCCTGGTGCTGGCCGGGGCGCTTCTGCTGCTCCTGCCCTTGCTGTGGGCGCCGGTGGCGGCGGCGGTGGCGATCGCCTTCTTCGCCGACCGGCCGATCGAATATTCCCAGGTCTACGTCGCCTTCCGCCTGGGCGTGTCGGACGTGCTGTGGGCCGGGTCGCAGGTCGTGGGATACGGCGGCTTCCTGGATGCGCTGTGGAGCGCGTTCCAGTGGATCGCCAGCATCGTCGGCTTCATCTCCGCCTGGGTGAACGCCTGGCCGGTCATCAAGCGCCTGCTGGGGCAGGAGCCGAGCCCCGCCTGAGGGGCGGGCTCAGCCCCCGGCGATGCCCTCGAAGCCGGCGTAGATCATCCTCTTGCCGTTGAATGCGGGGGCCATGTCGGCCATGCGCGGATCCTTCATCAGCGCCTCCCACCCGGCGTCGCGGGTCGCCTTGTCGGGCCAGGTGATCCAGCCGACCGCGACCGTCTCATCCTCCTCCAGAGCCACGGCCTTCTTGAAGTCCGTGACCTTGCCGTCCGGCACTTCCGCTCCCCAGCAGTCTGTCACGGCGGTGGCGCCGTGCTCGCGGAACAGGGCGGCGACGCGGATCGAGTGATCGACGTGCGCGTCCTTACGGTCGGTCGGGACGGGCATGACGGTGACGTCGTAGAACGGCATTTTATGCGCCTTCCTCGAAGATCGCGGCGAAGCCGCCCCACATCATGCGCGTGCCGTCGAAGGGCATGTCCATCTCGTGCCAGGCCGGATCGGTCTCCATGGTGGCGAAGCAGGCGTCGGCGGTGGCCTTGTCCGGCCACTTGATCCAGGAAAACACGACGACCTCGCCCGGCTCCAGCTTCACGGCCAAGTCGAAGCCCGTGACCTTGCCGGGGGGGATGTCGTCGCCCCAGGTCTCGACCTGTCGCAGGGCTCCATACTTTTGGAACACCGGCCACGATTTGGCGGCAGAGGCGACGTAGCGGTCTTTGTGGGCGGATTTCACGGGGATCAGGAAGCCGGAGTAGTAGGTCATTGGCGCATCTCCTTTTGGGCCCCACCGCTCGCGATGCGGTCGCTCGCTGCTTGAGGGCGGGATGAGGGTCGTCGTGGGTTCAGCCGGCCGCGTCCGCCGCGGCCTGGATGGCTGCGACGTCGATCTTCCTCATCGACATCATGGCCTGGAAGCCGGCGCGGACGCGGGCGGGGTTGGGGTCGCGGTGCAGGTTCATCAGCGCGCGGGGCGTGATCTGCCAGTTGACGCCCCAGCGGTCCTTGCACCAGCCGCACATGCTCTCCTGGCCGCCGTTCCCGACGATGGCGTCCCACAGGCGGTCGGTCTCGGCCTGGTCCTCGGTCATGATCTGGAACGAGATCGCCTCGGTCTGGGGAAAGTTCGGCCCGCCGTTCAGGCCCATGAACGACCGCCCGGCCAGGGTGAACTCGACCACCAGCTCCTCGCCCTCGGGCGTCGAGGGATTGTCGGCGGGGCTTGCCGCGACGTGGTCGATGCGGCTGTCGGGCAGGCCCAGCGAGACGTAAAACTCCGCCGCCTTCCGCGCCTGGCCGCGGTCGTACCAGATGCAGGGGGTGATCTTGTCGGCCATCGGCGCTCTCCTTCGATCCCCAGACCCTGCGCCTTGCGACACGCATAGTCAACCGAAAGGTTGAATATAGCGTCGCCGTGTTGGGGCCGGACTTGCGGGCAGGGGCGACCGGAGTCATCGTCGCGCCATGAGCCCCCGACCCGCATCCGGCGAGCGCTTCGCCTCGTTCGACGAATTCTACCCCTTCTACATCCACGAGCATTCGAACCGGACGTGCCGACGGATCCACGTGGTGGGCTCGGGGTTTGTGCTGGTCGCTCTGGCGGCGGCGATCGTGACGCGGAGTCCGTGGTGGCTGCTGGCCATGCCGGTGATCGGCTACGGCTTCGCCTGGGTGGGCCACTTCTTCTTCGAGAAGAACCGGCCGGCGACGTTCAAATACCCGCTGTGGAGCCTGATGGGCGACTGGCGGATGTTCTTCGAGACGGTCGGCGGCAAGCGGCGGTTCTAGTCCCCGACGCGGGTCAGGCGGGTGCGGTTGCGGAACCGCCAGGCATCGTCGTCCGCCCCCACCGGCCGCACCTCCTTGGTCGCCGTCAGGGCGTCGCCCCGGCGCCGCTGGGTGACCCGCATCTCGGCCGGCTGGTCGTCGTCCTCGCCGGTTCGGCTGTAGATCACGGTCCAGTCGGCCGGACCCGACGCTTCGGCCAGGGTCAGGCTTTCAGTCGCCAGCTCCGGCGAGCCGCCCGCTCGATAACTGGCCGAGGTGGACAGGCCGGCGACCGGATCGTCCAGGCTGACGGTCGTGATCCAAACCGGGCGGCCGGGCCCGTCGTCGAACAGGCTCTGCTGCACCAGGGTGGCCCCGTCGCCGGGCGTGCGGATCGTGGTCCGCACCGGCAGTTCGACCAGGCCGTCGGACTGATAGTCGCGGTACTCCAGCACCCCAGACCATTCGCCGGCCAGGCCCATTCGCAGGTCGGTGGCCGAAGGGGACGTCTGAGCCACGGCGCCGGCGCACAGGGACAGGGGACCGCGAGGGTCGGGACGATCGATTTCATCGTGGAACGCCTTCAGGCGGACAGGATCAGCCGCGTCGCGGCGGCCAACTGGGGATCGCTGCCCAGGCGGACGTCCTCGGCGGTGGTGGGCAGGGGCACGTCGGGCTCGATCCCGGCGTCGGGCTGAGGCGTCGAGGGGAAGGCCGCAATCAACGGCAGGTCGATCACGATCCCGGACGTCGGCAGCTTCAGGAAGAAGAAGGCCCCGCCGTTGATGCCCCGTCGGTTGCCGCCCGTGGTCTGGCCGACCAGCGTGGCGAGACCGGCGTCCTTGACGGTCTGGGCGAACTGGAAGGTGGCCGAGCTGTTCGACGCGTCGCACAGAACGCAGACCTTGCCGGCGAAGCGGCGCCCCTCGGCCTTGATCACCGAGGTCGCCGCCCCCTCGTCCCCGCGCGTCAGGCGCAGAAAGTCCGGGCGCTCGGTCGAACCCCGGGCCTGATCGCCCCAGTCGTAGAAGCCGTCGTCCCACGTGCTCAGGTGGGGGCGCAGAGCGTCCGGCACGCGGCGGTACCGCACCCAACGCTGCTGGGCGCCCACGGCCAGATCGCGGTCCAGCAACCGGCTCAGGATCACGTCGCCGCAGTCCAGACCGCCCTCGTTGCCGCGCAGGTCGATGATCAGGCCGCGCGCACCGTCGCCGGTCAGATCGTCCATCACCCCGCCCAGCCAGGCCCGCCAGTCGAAGCGGGAGTTGTACAGCGCCCATCCCGGCATGGTCAGGCGCGCGATTCCGTCCCTGCCCTTGTCCAGCGTCCAGGGGTTGTCGTCCTCCGCGCCGTCGTCCGCCGCCGGCCGGGCGGCCTGGCGCTCGGCCAGGGTCAGCAAAGGCGCCTCGATCCGCCGCCCGTCCGCCAGGCCGAAGACGGCCCGGTCCTTCAGCGGCAGGATCAGGGGCAGATGCAGATCGAAGGTCTCGAACCGGTCGTCGCCGCGCATCTCCATCAGGCTGATCCGCTTGGCGTCGTTCGACCCGTCGGCCCGGGCCAGGGGGATCAGGTCCAGCAGCAGCGACTCCGTCGTCCGACCGTCGATCGTCTCGATCACGTCGCCAGGCCGGAACAGGCCGGCGCCGGACCGGTCGGCCGTCACCACCATGCGCCGTTCCAGCCAGCGGAAGGCGAAGGGGACCAGGCTGCGGTCCGGGAACATCGCCGCCCGGATCGGCCCGCCGGCGTTGTAGGGGCTGGGATAGGTATGCCCGCAGCGGACGGCCGCGGTGACGCGGCTCAGGGCCAGCAGCCGTTCGCGGAATGTGCCCTGCGCCGTCCACTCGGCGCGGAGGCGGCCCAGCCGTGCGTCCAGGTCCGACTGCGTCTGATAGCGCAGCAAGCCGGGGTGCAGGGCCGACCAGGCGTCGTCCAGCACGTCGACGTCCCCGCTCCAGTCCGCGGCGCTCGCGAGGGCGGGCCGGGGCAGGGCGGCGGACAGCGCGGCGGCGCCCGAGAGGCTGAGGAATCGGCGGCGGCTGGTTCCGGTCATGCGGGGCTCCGATGGCGACGCCTCACCCTGTCGCTTCGGTCCCGGGGTCGCGCCTCAAATCCGGTTGAGCGCGCGAATAATCGGAATCTGAGACGCCGCGCCGCCACTCCGACGGGGCCATCCCGAACCGGGCGCGAAAGGCGCGGTTGAAGCTGGCCTTGGACGCGAACCCCATCTCCAGCGCCAGATCCAGCAGGTCGGCGCGCGGCCTTTCCTTCAGCGCCTCGGCCACCGCTTCGGCCCTCAGGGCATTGACGAAGACCGAGAAGTTGACCCCGAGGCCCAGGTTGATCGCCCGCGACAGCCGCCCGGTGTTGGTGCCCAGACGGCGGGCCAGGTCCGCCAGAGACAGCTCCGGCTGACGCCACCATTCTCCGTCGCGCACCCGTCGCTCGACCTCGGCCCCGAGTGCGGCCCAGTCCGGCGCCTCTCGCTCGATCGGCTTGGGCTCTTCCGGTTCGAGATCGGACGGAAGGGCCTGGGGCAGGGCCGCGTGCCGCCATCCGCCGACGCCCAGCCAGAGACCGAGCAGGCCCAGGCCGAGGTAGAGTCCGGTCTGCTGGAAGAAATCGATGCCGCCGCTGGCCAGCGACCAGGCGGAGAAGCCGAGGTTGAGCACGAGGCCCAGGACCAAGGCGGCCCAGACCGCCTTCAGCCATCCCGCCGCGAACCGGTCGTCGTCGCTGCGCGCTTGGGCCAGTCTTGCGCCCCGCCGCCTCAGCACGCCGCCGACCGCCCAGGCGTAGGCCGCCATCGAGATCAGCGTCGCCACCTCGAAGACCGGGTCGATCCAGTCCCGGTGCCCGCCTGTGTACCAGTTCCACTTGGCGTCGAGCGGCAGCAGGAAGCAGAGGCCGAAATAGGCGACCTGGATCGTCGGCGCGACGAGGTGCAGGCGAAGCGTCCGCGGCGGTCGTCCGTCGTCCAGCGTCGAGGCGTAGGCCCAGAGCAGCGGACCGATCGCCAGCGAGACCGCCACCGGCAGAAACGTCAGCCCGCGCCAGGCGTCGTAGAAGCCCGCGAAACCGATCGCATAGGGGACCAGCATTCCCGCGATGACGATCAGCAGGGCGGCCAGCAGCCGGTTCGCCGCGCGCACGCCGTCGCTCAAGGTCAGCGCGATCGCGAGCGCGAGAAGCTGCAGGATCGCCGCGCCGAGCAGAGCGGTCCGCCAGCCGAGATTAAGGTCCGCCTCACCCATGGAGGCAGGCTAGTCCGGCGCGGATCGTCCGGAAAGGCTCAGTCCCAGGCGGGCGGGCAGCCGTCGAAGCGGCCGGCCTCGACCACGGTCAGGGTCGACATGTTCAGCGGCATGGCCGGGCGCATCGAGCCGCGGCCGTGGCCGGTGTAGAGATCGATCTTGTTTCCTTTGATCGCCCCACCGGTGTCCGAGGCGTACCAATAGCCGTCGTGGATCGTGCCGTCCGGCATCTCCATCCCGACCGTTTCCTTGATGAACAGGCGCGTGCGGCGCGGGACCACGCGCGGGTCGATGGCCACCGTGCGCATGGCGATCGGCCGGCATCCCAGGCTGTCGTTGCCCGTCGCGCCGCCGCCGCCGGCATGATAGAGCCGCGCCGACAGCCGCCAGTCGGCTTCGGCCGCCATGTGCTCCGCCTGTTCCGCGCTGAGCGCGGCCGCCGCCGGGATCGCCGCCGCCGCTTCCGCCGCGATCAGCTGGTCATAGGGGACCGGATCCGCGGGAGCGCTGGAGGGGAAGGTCATGGCCCAGACGAGGGCCAGCACGGCGGCTGCGGTGGACATCCGGCGACTCGCGGGGACGCCGGACCTGGCCGCCGGCGGGGGGCTTTTCGCCGCCAAATGGGGCGAAAACCGGACAGGCGCCGCTGGAGCCGTCGGGGCGGTCGCGCTAGACCCGGGCCATGCGCGATCATCCCAGCCGAATTCTCGAAGGGTATCCGGAGCTTTCCGACGCCGAGCGGACCGCGCGGGCCGAGGCGTTTCTGGCCCTGATGTCGAAACGTCGCACCGTGCGTGACTTCGCAGCCGATCCCGTGCCGCGCGCGGTGGTCGAGGCCGCCCTTCTGGCCGCGGGGTCGGCCCCGTCGGGGGCCAATCACCAGCCCTGGGCCTTTGCCGTGGTCGAGGGCGCAGAGGCGCGCCGCCGCATCCGTGAGGCCGCCGAAGCGGAGGAGCGCGCCTTCTATGCCGAAAAGGCCCCGCAGGAATGGCTGGACGCCCTGGCGCCCTTGGGCACCGATCCGGACAAGGCCTTTCTGGAGGTCGCGCCCGTGCTGATCGCCGTCTTCGCCCAGAAGCGCGGCGGGCCCCGGCCCGGGGACGCCAAAAAGAACTATTACGTCGCCGAATCCGTCGGCATCGCCACGGGCTTTCTGATCGCGGCCCTGCACTCGGCCGGCCTGGCCACGCTGACGCACACCCCGGCGCCGATGGGGTTCCTGAACGAGATCTGCGGCCGGCCGGCGGACGAGAAGCCGTTCCTGCTGCTGGTGGCGGGCAAGCCGGCGCCGGGGGCGACGGTGCCGGTGGCGGCCCTGGACAAGAAGCCTCTGGACCGGATCGCCGTCTGGATCGATTAAGGCGTCCCCGTCGATCCGCGAGCCCCTGCCATGAAGCGTCTTCTCATCACCGCCGCCGTCCTGGCCCTGGTCGCCCTGCCGGCCGCCGACGTGTCGGCCTGGGGCGCGACGGGGCATCGCATCGTCGGCATGGCGGCCATGCGGGCCCTGCCCGAGGAACTGCCCGCCTTCCTGCGCGACCCGGCCGCCGCGGCCGAGGTGGGTGAGCTGTCGCGTGAGCCGGATCGATCCAAGGGCGCCGGCCAGCCGCACGACCGCGAGCGCGACACCGCCCACTTCGTGGACATGATCGAGGACGGTCGGATCATGACCGAGGCGGGCCTGTCGATCGACGATCTGCCGCGGCTCAAGTCCGAATATGACGCCGCCCTGCTTGCCGCCGGCATCAAGGTCGACGACGCGGGGTACCTGCCCTACGCCCTGATGGACGCGCACCAGCAGCTGGTCGTGGACCTGGCCCACTGGCGCGTGCTGAACGCCGCCGAGGCACGCGAGACGGACCTCGCCAAACGCGCCTGGTACCGCGAGGACCGGATCCGCCGCGAGGGCCTGATCCTGAGGACCATCGGCGAGCTGAGTCATTACGTCGGCGACGGGGCCCAGCCGCATCACGTGACCATCCACTACAACGGCTGGTCCGCCGACGTGCCGAACCCGGAAGGGTTCACCACCTCGCGCCGCACGCACGGCATGTTCGAGGGCGACTTCGTGCGCGATCACGTCCGTCTTCAGGAGGTCGAGGCCGGCCTGCCCGCGCCGCGGCTGGACGGGTTCGAGCTGAAGCCGCGCGTCGTCTCCTATCTGCGCGCCACCCTGGATCAGGTCGTGCCCTTCTACCGGCTGGAGAAGGCGGGCGGCTTCGGCGCCGGGGACCGTCGGGGCATCGACTTCGCCACCGCGCGGCTGACGGCCGGGGCGGGCGAGCTGCGCGACCTGATCGTCGTCGCCTGGCGCCTGGCCGGTCAGGCCGAGATCGGCTGGCCCAAGGTCAAGGTGGCCGAGGTCGAGGCCGGCACGGCCGACCCCTGGATCGCCATGGTGGGCCAGGACTGAGCCGGTCTTGACCCCGCCCTGCGTCATCCTCGACCGGCCCCAGCTGGCCGACAACATCGGCGCCGTGGCCCGCGTCATGGCCAATTTCGGCCTGACCGACCTGCGTCTGGTCAGCCCGCGTGACGGCTGGCCGCAGGACCGCGCCTGGGCCACCGCGTCCGGCGCCGACTGGGTGCTGGAGGGCGTCCGCGTCTTCGAGGACGTCGCCGCCGCCGTGGCGGACCTTCAGACCGTCTATGCCACCACCGCCCGCCCGCGAGAGACGCGCCAGCGCGTGCTGACGCCCCGGCAGGCGGCGGCGGAGTTGCACGCCGCGGCGACGGAGGGCCAGTCCGTGGGCCTGCTGTTCGGGGGCGAGCGGGCGGGGCTGGAGACCGCCGACGTGGTGCGCTGCACCGGCATCGTCACCATCCCGATCGATCCGCGCCATCACAGCCTCAACCTGGCCCAGGCCGTGGCCGTCACGGCGTATGAGTGGCGCACCACCGTGCTGGACGCCCCGCCGCCCCGCTTCCGCGAGGCCGACCCGCCGGCCGGCGCCGAACTGGTCGAGGGATTCATCGGCCATCTGGAGGCCGAGCTTGAGGCCGGCGGCTTCTTCCATCCGCCGGACAAGAAGCCGTCGATGATGCGCAACCTGCGCGCCCTGTTCGCCCGCGCCCAGCTGAGCGAGCAGGAGGTGGCCACCCTGCGCGGGGCCGTGCACGCGCTGGCCAAGGGGCGGGGAAGGGTGCTGGCGAAGCTCGCCGCGCAAGGGCGCGGCGATGGCAGTAGGCAGTAGGCAGTAGGCAGCAGGCAGTAGGTTCGGGCGCGGTCGCACTGCCTGCTGCCTACTGCCTTCGCGCGTCCTAAGCGCGCCCCGTCCCGACGTAGCGCTCGAACTCCTCCACATACCGCTCCGTCAGGTGCTCCTGACGCGGCGCCGTCTCCTTGAGGGTGCGGAACCATCCGCTCTCCTCCTCGTACATGTGCGTCAGCACGGCGCCTTCGATGTGCTCCAGCTTCTCCTTCCACTCGGGGGTGGAAGGGGCGATGTTCTCCAGCTCGGCCATCTGCATCTTGGCCGTCGTCTGTTCCGTGTAGGCATGGCCCGCGTGCATCTTTTCCCCGGCCTGGGCCAGGGCGGGATAGAGCACGACCTCCTCAGCCAAGGAGTGGCCGGTCAGGATCAGGGCCAGCGCCTTCATGGCCTCGGTGCGGGCGCCCGCGCTCTCGGCGCGGCGGCAGGCGGCGAAGGCCTCGCGGATCTCGTCGTGATGATCCAGCACCAGCGACAGCCAGTCGCCCTGGCTCGCCAGAGAGCGGGTTTCCGCCGTGGCCTGGGCGCGCTTGTCGGCATTGGGTTGCGGGGTGACGGCGGCGAGCGCCTTGTCGATGAGGGACATGGGGAGGTCTCCGGAGCTGGGTCTGAAAGGGGAATGAGCCGCGGCGGAGAGGGGTTCCGGTGAGAGTGAGTCTCAAACGGGGTGGGAACTGGCGCGGCGCGCGACGAAGGCCGGCGCGAGGCCCGGGCGCTTCCCCTCGAGGAACGATCGGTCGGCCGCGGAGTCCCGCGGCCGACCGTCGCGGTCAGTCGCAGCCGTACCAGATGAACTCGTTGTCGATCTGGGTCATGTCGCCCCAATAGATCTCACCGCCGTCGCAATAGCGGAGATGAAGTCCGACGAGTTGCCCGCCGGAATAGTAGCGCAACTCCCAATCGACGGGACGGCGAGCGTCGGTCGACGCCGCGGGCGCGGCGGCGGCCAGGAGGGAAACGGCGAGAACGGCGGGAATTAGCGAACGCGTCTTCATATCCAGTCCTCCAACATGGGCGGAAGCGCCCTCCGCACGCTCGCCCCGAACGCCGCCCCAGCCAACCCAGAGTAGTGGTTAATCACGCCAAGGTGATCACAGGCTGTGTCGAAACGGGATTACGGCACGTCCGGCGCCGCTCCCTCCGGCAGCCCCTGCGCCGCGCGCCCGCGCCTTGTCTCGGTCCGCCGCCGCCGCCTCCGGCCCCAGCCGCTCGGCCCGCTGATGGAACAGAAAGCCCAGGTGCCAGGCGTTCACGTTCTCGATCGGCCGCCCCGCCAGGGTGTCGGCCAGATGCAGCGCCAGCTCGCGCACCTCGTCCAGCCTGTCCTCCCACGCCGCCAGCAACTGCGCCGCGTGCCGGTCCCAACCGATCGCGGGCTCCGGCGCCGGGTCCTCCGGCCGGTCCCGGCTCCAGTTGTCCTTCGCCCGCCGCCGCCACAGATTGTCCAGCCCCACGTCGAACAGTCGCGCGCACGACTGCGCCGTCTCCCCCCCTCCCCCGAGAGAGGGTGGTCGCGCAGCGACCGGGTGGGAGGGACCGGGCGCCCCACGCCCCGTCCCCCGTTTGACGCGCCCCGCCGTCGTCGCGCATGCGCGCCGCCCCGAAACGCCGGCCGAGCGCACCTCCCCGAGCGACGGGACGGGCACAGCCTGCGGCGCCGGGGAACCGACGTCGGCGAAAAGGCGGAAAAAAGGGGAGGGGCGTTGAAGGGAAAGGGGAAACGGGGAGCGGTCGTCGCAATATGTGTGGGGAAGCCGCCGCATCTCCTTTCGTCACTCCGGGCGGACCCGGCGCAGCCGGGTCAGACCCGGAACAGGGCGGCGCCGCAGCGAAGCGAAGGCGATGTGTCCGCTGACCGCGTGCGTGACAGCTTCGCGCTCTCGCGCGCCGCCTCGTTCCGGGTCTCCGGCCGCTGCGCGTCCTGCGCCCGGAATGACGAAAGGAAGGTCAGGTGCGCCGATACGTCCCGCGCCGGTCCGTGAACTCCAGCCAGCCCCGGTCGCGGAGCGCCTGAAGCTGCTGCCTGATCTTGGGGCGGACGTTGTGGTTGTCGGGATAGAACGCCGACAAAGCCGCCTCGTGGGCGTAGACGTCGTCTATGTCGAACTCGGGCTTGCCCACGGCCTCGACCACCTTCATCACGGCCAGCAGCGCACGTTCTGGGTCGGCCCCTTGAAGACGGGCCTGCTCCTCGGCGAAGCCGAGCGGGCTCCAGCTGTGATCGTCCTCGGCCATGCCTCAGCATGGCGAACGGAGGGTTAGTCAGCCCTTACCGCGCGTATAGCCGTCGATGTCGTTTCCGTCCGCATCGATGGCCGACATGCGAACGGCGTCGAACTCGGTGACGCCCTCGTTTCGCCATGTGACTTTGACGTCGCCCATGTAGACGAGATCGACGGCCTCTTCCGCAGAGTCCGCGTCGATCTCGCAGGTGTAATCGACGTAGGCATCAACGCGAGAAAGTATTGTGAATGTCGGCATGATCTAGGGCTCCCTGAGTGACAAATCATGGATCCACAACAATGACTTAAGTTCAAGCGCTCTGCGCCCCCCCGCCCCCTCACTCCCCCTCGGGCGTGACCACCTCCAGCTGGGGGAACAGGCCGCGCATGTGGACGAGGTTCCAGGTGATCAGGCGGCGGACGCCGGCGGTCAGGGCGGCCTCGCCGATCAGGCGGTCGTAGAGGCGGGGGCCGACGCCGCCGGCGTGGGCGTAGCGGCGCAGGGCGTCCAGGGTCTGGCCGGGGGTCAGGCCGATCAGCACGGTTCGGGCGGCGATCTCGTCGACGGCGGCGCGCGCCTCGTCCGGCTCCCAGGCCAGGGGGGCGCCGCCGCCGCGTTTTGTCAGGGTGACGAACATCTCCGCGAAGCTGTGGGCCGCGACCGAGAACGAGCCCGGCGGGCTGTTCAGCAGGAGGGCGGCAGAGGCGGGATGGTGAATGTGCCGGGCCGCCACGGCGGCGACCAGCACATTGCTGTCAAGCAGGGGTCCAGACGGCATCGGCCCGCTCTTCCCGCGCGTCGTCGATCAGGGCCTGGGTCTGGTCTTGGGAGATCGGCGGCGCGTCCGGCGCGGCGGGCTTGACCAGCAACCAGCCCTTGCGGACCAGGCCGGGCGGCGCAGGCGGCAGGTCGTCGGCCTCGGCCGGGGGCGTCCAGGCGCGCAGGGCCTGTTCCACCACCTGGGTCGTCGTCAGGCCGGTGCGGCGGGCCAGGGCTGCGGCGCGTTCGCGGGCGAAGGCCGAGCGGATGTTGAGCTGGGGCGCGGAACGGGACATGGGCGGAAGGCTAGCACGAAAGTCAGACGGCGGCTAGCACGCGCCCCCTACCGCCCCTTCCTGAACGCCGCCGCCTTCTCCGCCGCCGCCTCCGCCCGCCACTTCTTCGGCGCGGCCTTGTCGACCGTCTCGCCCTCGGCGGTCATGACGTCGTTGGCGAACTCCAGGTCCATCAGCTTCATGCGCTTGATCTCGTCGCGCAGGCGGGCGGCTTCCTCGAACTCAAGGTTGGAGGCGGCCTCGCGCATGCGGGCCTCCAGATCCTTCAGCGCGGCCTGGAAGTTGGAGCCGACGAAGGGTCTGGCGTCCTCCTTGACCCCGTCGGGGCGGGTCAGGCGGTCCAGGGCGCGGCTCTCATAGGGGCTGGCCAGGATCTCCTGGATGTCGCGCTTGACCGACTCCGGCGTGATGCCGTGTTCGGCGTTGTAGGCCTGCTGTTTCTCGCGGCGGCGGTCGGTTTCGGCGATGGCGCGCTCCATCGAGCCGGTCATGCGGTCGGCATAGAGGATGACGCGGCCGTCGACGTTGCGGGCGGCGCGGCCGATGGTCTGAATCAGCGAGGTCTCCGACCGCAGGAAGCCCTCCTTGTCCGCGTCCAGGATGGCGACCAGGCCGCACTCCGGGATGTCCAGCCCCTCGCGCAGCAGGTTGATGCCGATCAGGCAGTCGAAGGCGCCCAGACGCAGGTCGCGCAGGATCTCGATCCGCTCCAGCGTGTCGACGTCGGAGTGCATGTAGCGGACGCGCACCCCCTGTTCGTGCATGTATTCCGTCAGATCCTCGGCCATCCGCTTGGTCAGGGTGGTGACCAGGCTGCGATAGCCGGCGCGGGTGGTGGCCTTCACCTCGTCGATCACGTCGTCGACCTGGTTGCGGGTCTCGCCGGAGACGGGGCGGATCTCGACCGGGGGGTCGATCAGGCCGGTGGGGCGGATGACCTGTTCGGTGAAGACGCCGCCGGTCTGGGTCATCTCCCACGGGCCCGGCGTGGCCGAGACGTGGATGGTCTGGGGCCGCATGGCGTTCCACTCGTCGAACTTCAGCGGGCGGTTGTCGATGGCCGAGGGCAGGCGGAAGCCGTATTCGGCCAGGGTCGACTTGCGGGCATAGTCGCCGCGGTACATGCCGCCGATCTGGCCCACGGTGACGTGGCTCTCGTCGACGAACAGCAGGGCGTCGTCGGGGATGTATTCGAAGAAGGTCGGCGGCGGCTCGCCGGGGCTGCGGCCCGTCAGCCAGCGGGAATAGTTCTCGATGCCGGCGCAGCTGCCCGTGGCCTCCATCATCTCCAGGTCGAAGCGCACGCGCTGCTCCAGGCGTTGGGCCTCCAGCAGTTTCCCGTTCTCGACCATCCAGTCGAGCGTCTCATTCAGCTCGGCCTTGATGCCGGTGACGGCCTGGTTCAGCGAGGGGCGCGGCGTGACGTAGTGCGACGCGGCATAGACGGTGATCTCGTCGAGGTCGTTCGTCTTCTTGCCGGTCAGGGGGTCGAACTCCTGGATCGACTCCAGCTCGTCGCCGAACAGCTGCACGCGCCAGGCGCGGTCCTCCAGGTGGACGGGGAAGATCTCGATGACGTCGCCGCGCTTGCGGAACATGCCGCGCTCGAACGCCGCGTCGTTGCGCTTGTACTGCAGCGCGATCAGGTCGGCGCGCAGCTTGGCCTCGTCGATGCGGTCGCCGACCTTCAGCCCGAAGGTCATGGCCGTGTAGGTCTCCACCGACCCGATGCCGTAGATGCAGCTGACCGAGGCGACCACGATGACGTCATCACGTTCCAGTATAGCGCGCGTTGCGGAGTGCCGCATCCGGTCTATCTGTTCGTTGATGCTGCTGTCTTTTTCAATATAAGTATCAGTACGAGGAACGTATGCTTCTGGTTGATAGTAGTCGTAATAGCTTACAAAGTATTCGACTGCGTTGTCGGGAAAAAAAGACTTGAACTCTGAGTAGAGTTGGGCGGCCAGGGTCTTGTTGTGGGCCAGGATCAAAGCGGGGCGCTGGGTCGCCTCGATGACCTTGGCCATGGTGAAGGTCTTGCCCGAGCCGGTGACGCCCAAGAGCACCTGATCGCGCTCGCCCGTTTGCGCCTGGGCCACCAGTTCGGCGATGGCGGCGGGCTGGTCGCCGGAGGGCTCGAAGGGCGAGACCATGCGGAAGGGCGTGCGCCGCTTGGCCGCCGAGCGGTCCGGGCGGTGGGGAACCCAGCCCTCAGGCGCGCCGGGCGCCGTCTCCGGGGTCAGGCGGGGACCCGTGACCGGGGCGAACATGGGCGCCTTGGAGTCGCGGATGAAGGCCACCGACGCCTCCTGCATCCCGGCGCCGGGGGTATGCACCGGCTTGGCGGGCTTGCTCGTGCCGGGCGCGGGGGTGCTGGAACGGTTCATGAACGCAAGATAGGTCCCGCGGGAGGCTGACGCCAGACGAACGCGCGGGGCGGGGCGGGGATGCTGACGGCAGGTGACGGGAGGTCCGCCCAATCCTCGCCGCGAATCCCGCTACCCTCTCGCACCATGCGCCGGACCGTGCCCGCCCTGCTGACGCTGCTGCTGACGGCCTCGTGCTTCGGCGGGCCCAATCCGCCGCCGCCGGGGTGGGGGGAGCGGAACCCTTACGCGGCGCCGGTGGTGGTGTCTGAGACCGGGGTGCGGGCGGAGAGCTTCACGACGTCGGGGATCGTGGACGCCCGCTTGGACGGCGGGACGCGGTCGCGGGTGGATGCGGCGGCGGAGCATCTGGGGCTGTGCATGGCAGAGCTGGCGGCGGCGCGGGTCACCTTCACGCCCGTGCCGGACAAGGTGATGACCGAGACGTGCGGCCTGACGGGGGCGGGGACGCTGGACGTGGACCTGGGCACGGTGGCGCGGCTGAGGCCCGCGGCGCCGACGATGACGTGCCAGACGGCGCTGGCCTTCTCGGTGTGGCGGCGTCAGTCGGTGGAGCCGGCGGCGCGCGAGACATTCGGCCAGGACGTGGTCGAGATCGTGCACATGGGGACCTATTCCTGCCGTTCCGTCTCGAACCGGCCCGGCGCGCGGCCCAGCGCCCATTCGCGGGCCGCGGCCGTGGACTTCGCCGGGGTGGTGCTGCGCGACGGAACGCGGATCATGGTCAAGGACGACTGGTACGCCGATACGGACAAGTCGCGCTTCCTTAAGCGCATTCGGGACGAGGGGTGCCGCGTGTTCGGCACGGTGTTGAGCCCCGATTACGACGCGCCGCACCAGGACCATCTGCATCTGGAGCCGGGGGGGCGGGCCTTCTGCCGATGAGGCGGGTCGGGTCCGAAGGCCGCCGGACGTGGGTGCGCCGGAGTGGCAGGATGATCGCGTGACCGTGAGCCTGACCATCTCCGTCCTGCCCAGCCCCATCGGGGCGCTGGCGGTCGCGTGCGACACGGAGGAGCGGGTGCGCGGGGTCAGCTTCGACGGGGCGCGGGCATGCGCGCTGGCGCGTACGATGCGGCGGGAATGGCCGGACGCCGGGATGGTCGAGGGGGCGGCGCCGGAGACGGTGCGACGGGCCATGGCGGACTATTTCGACGGCGACCAGAGGGCGCTGGCTCGCGTGCCCTGGACTCTGGAGGGCGCGACCGGCGCGGACGGGTTTCAAGGGCGCGTCTGGCAGCTGCTGGCCGAGGTGCCGGCGGGGACGACGATCAGCTATGGCGAGACGGCGAAGAGGGCGGGCGAGCCGGGCGCGGCGCAGGCGGCGGGGACGGCGCTGAACCGCAATCCGATCCCGCTGATCCTGCCGTGTCACCGGGTCGTGGGCGCGGACGGGTCGATGACCGGCTTCGGCGGCGGGCTGGAGCGCAAGACCTGGCTGCTGCGGCACGAAGGCGCCTTGCTGATCTAAGCTCTTTCGCAGGCGCGAAATGCCTCCTAGCTTCCTCGGATGACCCCGCCCGCATCCCAGACGTCGTCGCGCAGCTTCTTCTCTTCCCTGAGCCTGTGGGTTCTGCTGGCGCTGGTCGGCGGACTGGCGGCGGGGGCGGCCGCCAGCGAGTGGGGGCTGCCGGGCGGATCAGGCACGGCCGACATGATCTCGGCCCTGGGCGCCCTGTGGCTGAACGCGCTGAAGATGACCATCGTGCCGCTGGTGTTCAGCCTGCTGGTCACGGGCATCGCCTCGATCGCCGACGCGGCGAGGACGGGCCGGCTGGCGGCCAAGGCGCTGATGTGGTTCGCCATCCTTATCGTGTTCGCGGTGCTGTACGCCTACGCCGCCAACTTCGGTCTGTTGGCGATCTGGCCGGTGGACGAGGCGGGCGCCGTCGCGGTGCGGGCCGGCGCGCCGGCGCCGCCGGAAGGCCTGGGGCCGGGCGCGCCGTTCAGCGAGTTTTTCAAGACCCTGGCTCCCGCCAACCCGATCCGGGCCGCGGCCGAGGACGCCATTCTGGGGCTGGTGGTTTTCGCCGTCTTCTTCGGCTTCGCCGCGACGCGCCTGCCCGACCGGCTGAGGCTGCCGATGGTCGCCTTCTTCGAGGCCGTGGGCGAGACCATGATCGTGATCGTGCGCTGGGTGCTGATGGCCGCGCCGATCGGGGTGTTCGCCCTGGCCATGGGCGTGGGCTTGACGGCCGGCATCGGCGCGGCGGGGGTGCTGCTGCAGTACGTCTCGGTGCTGTCGCTGGTGCAGATCGGACTGATCGCCCTGTGCTATCCGCTGGTGATGGTCTTCGGGCGGGTGAGCCTGGCGCGGTTCGCGCGGGCGGCGGCGCCGGCGCAGGTGGTGGCGTTCTCCACCCAGTCGTCGCTGGCCAGCCTGCCGGTCATGGTGGAGCGGGCGGTGGACGCCCTGGGCGTGTCGCGGGCGACGGCCGGTCTGGTGCTGCCGCTGGCGGTGGCGGTGTTCCGCATCACCAGCCCGGTGGCCAATCTGGGCGTGGTCATCTGGTGCGCCCACGTGTTCGGCGTCGAGATCACGCCGGCGGCCATGGTGGCGGCGGGGCTGACGGCCGTGCTGGTGTCGATCGGGTCGGTGGGTCTGCCCGGACAGGTCAGCTTCTTCGTCTCCATCGCGCCGATCTGCATCGCCATGGGGGTGCCGCTGGAGCTGCTTCCCATCCTGCTGGCGGTGGAGGTGATCCCCGACATCTTCCGCACCTTGGGCAACGTCACGGCCGATCTGGCGGTGACGCGGATCGTGCAGGGCGGGGACGCGGCGGCGGAGGCGGATCCGGGGATCTGAGGAACTTGGTCAGCCGCCGGCAGCGAGCGATCGCCGCGTTAGATGACCTACCGATTCAGAAGAGCACCGTCGGCGGACCACAGTGCGCCAAGTCCCACTCGTTCCCCGTTCGAAAACCTACCTTCATAACGTGTTCCGTCGGGATAGTGCATGGTACCCGCTCCATGGGGCGCTCCCTCATAGAACTGCCCCTCAAACCGACGTCCGTCCGAAAACGACATCTGGCCGAAACCCGCAATGTCGGTATCTCCGAAGCCGGTGATGTTGCCAGCGTATTCCGTGGCTCCCAAAACGTTCGGATTGTTTGGGCAGAAAATGTACTGAGCTAACCCCTCAGACCGCTTCGACGAGTACGTCCCTGACAACCGGTCGCATTGCCTCACGCCGGTCTGCTTGATTGTAAGGAAGTCGCCTTCAATGCCGGGGCTGAACCTCCCGAATGTGAGGCTATCAGAGTATCCAACCCCGTACCCGTCCACTCCTGCCTCGGCTTTCGCTTCCACCCCTTTTGCTCTCGTCGCGGCCGAGCGGCCCAACTCCGCCTGACGGCGTCCCTTCTCGGCGGAATCTTGGGCGCGGCGTACCACCGAGGCAAGGTCCGGTGACAGAGAAGCGAGCCCAGAAGTCGTGGGCTCGGTCTGGCGGACAGTCGGCTCTGCGGACTCTACTGCTTCTGATCCAGAACTTGCCTTCTGTATCAGCTCACTTTCGGATTTGGGCGCAGACGCACTTTCGAGAATACGTGCTTTGCAGGCCTTGCTCTGCGGAAAGCCCCAGCACGTGGCGTGATCAACTAGCCCTCGTTCCGTCCTAGCCCATAGGAGCTGGTTTGAGACGAGTAGAGATGCAGCAATCACGATCGAAGCAATGGCGCCCGCTAGCGTCCGTGGCTCCTTTCCTCGAGCGAGAAAGAAAGCTGCCACCGTGCTCAGCACTATGAGGACAAGCTCCAGGCTTCCGAAGCGCATCCGTTCCCCCTGCCACGCTTGGTTGGAACATTACGCAAAACCTAGGGCGCGGGCCATCCCCGATCGGATTGACTCGGCCCTTCACTTCGCGCCATATACTGTGTATCACACACTATGTGGCGAGCAGGGTGAAGCGCGATGCCGGTGGACGGCGGTCTGTTCGAGGCGATGAGGCTGGAGCTGCGGCGCGGGTCGCTGGTGCTGGCCGTGCTCGCGTGCCTGCGGACCGAACGGTACGGCTACACCCTGCGTCAGGCGCTGGCGGCAGACGGGCTGGAGATGGAGGAATCGACCCTCTATCCCCTGCTGCGCCGGCTGGAGAGCCAGGGCCTGCTGCTGAGCGAATGGCGCGAGGAGGAGAAGCGGAACAAGCGCTTCTATCGCCTGTCGCCGGCCGGAACCGAAATGCTGGACGCGCTGACCGCCGAATGGCGGCGCATCGGCGCGTCCCTTGACCGCATGCTTTGAAGGGGGAGGGGACCGATGGCCCTGATCGACCACTATCTGGACGCCGTGGCGGCGCAGCTTTCGAGCGAGAAGCGCGAGGACATCACGGCGGAACTGCGCGAGCTGATCCTGAGCCGGTTCGAGGCGAAGGAAGACGAGCTGGGGCGGCCGCTGACCGAGGCGGAGCAGGAGGCGATCCTGCACGAGATCGGCCATCCGCTGGTGGTGGCGCAGCGCTATTCCGGCGGGCCCGACAGTCTGGTGGGGCCGGAGCTGTATCCCTACTGGCTGTTCGCGGTGAAGGCGGGCCTGTTCATCGTCGCGGCGGTGCAGATCGTCGGCGCGCTGGCGGCGCTGGCGGGCGGGCCGCAGACCTTCGGCCAGGCGATCGGTCAGGCCTTCGCCGGCTTCTTCGACGGGGCCTTCGTGCTGGTCGGCGTGATCACGGCGGTGGCCTGGTCGATGGAGCGCTGGGGCGGAAAACCGCGCTGGATGACCGACTGGCGGGTCAAGGACCTGCACGCCTTCACCCTGGCCGACCCCGCGCGGTGGGGCCTGACCGGATCGGTCAAGGCTGGCGTCGAGCGGCCTGCGGGCACGGTGAAGCCGCCAGCTGTGAAGGTGTCGGCCGGGAAATGGCCGGGGTCCGACGCCCTGTTCGGCCTGATCTTCGGCGGCTTGTTCGTCGCCTGGTGGGTCGGGGCGTGGGAGTGGCCCTGGGGCGGCGCGTTCGAGCTGGGCGGCCAGCTGGTGACCGTGTCCGGCGCGCCGGTCTGGACCGCCCTGTTCGCGCCGATCCTGGCGCTGGCGCTGGGCAACATGGCGGTGGATCTGATGGGCGTTCTGCGGCCCGACATGGTGCGGCTGCGTGCGGTGTTCGCGATCGGGCTGAGCGTGGCGAGCCTGGTTCTGGCCTGGACGATCTTCCAGTGGGGCCACTGGTTCGACCTGACGGCGGCGGACGGCGCGGTGGCCCAGGTGCGCGGCGGGGTCGATCTGTTGCGCTGGGACGCGCTGGACGCCGTCGATCAGGCGGAGCGCACGCTGGCCGGACAGGCGCAGGTGCTGGGCACGGTGCTGAGCTTCATGCTGGCCGGTTTCGGCCTGGCGGTGGTGTTCTCCATCTTCGGCGATCTGGCGAAGGTCGCGCGCGGCCGCTGAGGTCGATGTCCGAAAACCGCGAGACTTCGCGCCGCTCCCGGCGCATGCTCCGTCCATGTTCACGAGCGGACCCGAGCTGGATCAGGAGGCGTGCTGGCGCGCGGTGCGGACGCGCGACGCGCGGTTCGACGGGCGGTTCTTCACCTGCGTGAAGACGACGGGGATCTATTGCCGGCCGGTGTGCCCGGCGCGGACGCCGCTGCGCCAGAATGTGATCTTCGTGCCCACCGCCGCGGCGGCCGAGGAGCGGGGATTTCGCGCCTGCCTGCGCTGCCGGCCGGAGACGGCGCCGGAGATGGGCGCGTGGAACGGCACGTCCAATACTGTGTCGCGGGCGCTGGCCCTGATCGAGGCGGGCGCTCTGGATGACGGAGACGTGGACGCCTTGGCCGGGCGGCTGGGGGTGGGCGAGCGGCAGCTGCGGCGGCTGTTCCGCAAGCATCTGGGCGCGGCGCCGGTCAGCGTGGCGCAGACGCGCCGCGTGCTTCTGGCCAAGGCGCTGATCCAGGAGGGCGACCTGCCGATGGCGCAGGTGGCGCTGGCCGCCGGCTTCGGCAGCGTGCGGCGGTTCAACGAGACGTTTCAGGCGCTGTACGGTCGCCCGCCATCGGCGCTGCGGCGTCGCGCCGAGCGGGCGTGGGACGGCGGGGTGCGGATCGGCCTGCCGTATCGGGAGCCGCACGATTGGGACGCCCTGCTGGCGGCACTGACCGCGCGGGGAGACGAGGTCGAGGGCGGCGTGTGGACGCGGCCGCTGGTGCGCGAGGTGGACGGAGCGACCGGCTGGGTGAGAGTGGAGCGGTCGGGAGCGCGGACCTCCAGGTCCGCGACTGCGGCAAGACGCGGACCTGGTGGTCCGCGCTCCTTGGCGGCGGTGTCGGTCGAGGTGGACGATCTGAGGACCATTCCGGGCGTGCTGGCGCGGGTCAGGCGGACCTTCGACCTGGGCTGCGACCCGCAAGCCGTGGCGCGCGACCTGTCGGCCGATCCCGTGCTGGCCCCGCTGGTCGCGGCGCGGCCGGGGCTGAGGCTTGCCGGCGCCTGGATCGACGCGGGCGAGGATGCGCCCAGCGACCGGATGGACGTGGCCGGGCTTGAGATGCGGGCGGAGGGCTGGCGGCCATGGCGGGCCTATGCGCTGGCCCACCTGCGCGCTGCGGGGATCGACCCGCGCGACCTGATCGAGGAGACGAGAGATGCGGCCTGAACTGACGCTGGACCGGCTGGCGACGCCGGTGGGCGAGATGCTGGTGGTGACCGACGCGGAGGGCGCGGTGCGGGCGCTGGACTTCGCCGACTACGAGCCGCGGATGATGCGGCTGCTGACCCGGCACTGGGGGCCGGCGACGCTGACGCCGGGACGGGCGCCTGAGAAAGTGCGCGGCGCGATCGCGGCGTACTTCGCCGGCGACCTGACGGCGCTGGACGGGCTGACGGTGAAGACCAACGGGACGGCGTTTCAAAGGGACGTCTGGGCGGCGCTGCGGCGCATCCCGGTGGGCACGACGGTCAGCTATGGCCGGCTGGCGCAGGCGATCGGCCGACCGAAGGCGGTGCGGGCCGTGGGGCTGGCCAACGGCGGCAACCCGGTGGGCGTGATCGTGCCCTGCCACCGGGTGATCGGGGCGAACGGGACGCTGACCGGCTATGCCGGCGGGGTGGAGCGCAAGCGGGCGCTGCTGCGGCATGAGGGGGTTCAAATGTGACCTCTCCCTCCCCGACGGGGGAGGGTGGCTGAGGCGAAGCCGAAGACGGGTGGGAGGGACGCGGTGAAACACGCTGGGACGGAGGGCCGGTCGCCTGCCCCTCCCACCCGGCGCTCCGCGCCACCCTCCCCTGAAGGGGAGGGAGATTCTCGCGCTTACGCCGCCCGTTTGATCCGGTTGTCGTCGTCCAGCAGGACGACCGTCGGGCTGTAGTTGCGGGCCTCTTCCTGCGGCAGCTGGCCGTAGGTGACGACGATGACGCGGTCGTTCTTCTGGACGAGACGGGCCGCGGCGCCGTTGACGCCGATGACCTTCGAGCCGCGCGGGGCAGGGATGGCGTAGGTGGTGAAGCGCGCGCCGGTGGTGATGTTCAGCACGTCCACCTGCTCGTGCGGCAGGATGTCGGCGGCGTCCAGCAGGTCGCCGTCGATCGCGATCGAGCCTTCGTAGTCGAGGTCGGCCTGCGTCACCACGGCGCGGTGCAGCTTGGACTTCATCAGAGTGACCAGCATGGGGAGTGCGGCCTTGGCATGCGACGCGGGGCGATCCAGCCCCCGCTCTGAGGGCGCTCATATAGGGATTTCGCAGCTCCGCATCAATCGCGGGCGCCGCGATGCAGCATGATGCCGAAAGGCCAAGCTTTCGCTCGTTACGGGAGGTTCATTTGACGGTGAGGGTTCCGGCCCTATGGTCCAGGCTTCGCGCCGCCTCGGCTGACCGGAACCGGACGACGATCCTCCCATGAAACAATTCTTCCTGACCGTGCTCGGCGTCTTCACCGGGCTGGTGCTGTTCCTCGTGATCGTGCCGATCGCGCTGATCATGATGGCCGCGGCCTCGGCCGGATCGAAGCCTTCGGTGCCGCGTAACACGGTGCTGGAGCTGGACCTGCGCCAAGGCGTCAGCGACAGCCCCTCGACCAATCCGCTGAGCTTCGGCGGCGCCGGACTGTCGGTGATCGAGATCGTGGACGGCCTGGCCCAGGCGGGCGACGACGATGCGGTCAAGGTGGTGCTGGTGCGTCTGCCCGAGACGGGGATGACCCCGGCGGCCGCCGACGAGGTGCGCCAGGCGGTCAGGCGCCTGCGGGCCAAGGGCAAGGTGGTGATCGCCCATTCGCAGGGCTTCATGCCCATGGGCGCGTCGGTGTCGGCCTATATGGTCGGGGCCTCGGCCTCGGAACTGTGGATGCAGCAGAGCGCCAGCTTCCAGATGACCGGCTTGGCGACGGAGGAGATCTTTTTCGGCCGCGCCTTCGAGAAATACGGCGTCGATGCCCAGTTCGAGCAACGCTACGAGTACAAGAACGCCGTCAACGCCTATACCCAGTCGGACTTCACCGCCGCGCACCGCGAGGCGACGCTGGCCTGGGTCGGGTCGATCTACGACAGCGCGGTCGCCGCGGCGGCGGCCGACCGCAAGATGACGCCGGCGGCCCTGAAGACCGTGGTCGAAGCCGGGCCCTACACCGCCGAACAGGCGCGGGCGCGCGGCCTGATCACCCACCTGGGCGAGGTCGAACAGGCCGAGGCCGAGGCCAGGCGCCGGGCCGGCCGCGGGTCGGAAATTTTGGAGTTCGGCGACTACATCTCGTCCAAGGGCGCGCGCGAGGGCACGGGTTCGGACGCCGTCGCCATCGTCTATGCCGAGGGCGCGATCATGACCGGCACGGGCGGCGGCGGCGATCCGTTCGGCGGCGGATCCAGCATCATGTCTGACGACACGGCCGAGGCCATCTACGACGCCATCGAGGACGAGTCGGTGAAGGCGATCGTCCTGCGCGTCTCTTCGCCGGGCGGATCGCCGGAGGCGTCGGAACAGATCGCCGCGGCGGTGCGCGCGGCGCAGAAGGCGGGCAAGCCGGTGGTGGTGTCCATGGGCGCCTATGCGGCGTCGGGCGGCTACTGGATTTCGGCCGAGGCCGACCACATCGTGGCCCAGCCGGCGACGCTGACGGGCTCGATCGGCGTGTTCGGCGGCAAGTTCGTGCTGGCCGACGCGCTCGGCCGGTTCGGCGTGGACGTGCGCGGCCTGTCGGTCGGCGGCGAATTCGCCGACGCCTATGACGTCTCCCAGCCGTGGACCGCCGAGCAGCGGGCCAAGATTTCCGCGCAGATGGACCGTGTCTATGAGGACTTCATCACGCGGGTGGCGCGCGGCCGCGACCTGCCGCCGGCGCGGGTGCGCGAAATCGCCAAGGGCCGCGTCTGGACCGGCGCCCAGGCCCTGCAGCTGGGCCTGGTCGATCAGCTGGGCGGGCTGGAGGAGGCCATCGCCAAGGCCCGCGAACTGGCCAAGATTCCGGCCGACGCGCGCATCCGCCTGAAGCGGTTCCCGACGCCCCTGTCGCCGTGGGAGGCGCTGTCCGAAGCCTTCGGCGTGTCGGGCGAGGCGGCGCGGGCCCTGGTCTTCCTGGGCGGCGTCGCCCAGGATCCCCAGGCCCAGGCCGTGGCCCGCCGCGTCGAGGCCGAACGCATGCGCAGCGAGGGCGCCGTGGTGCTGGCGGACCGCCCCTTCGGCTGAGGCATGGCGACGCGGACACTCAGGCGTGAACGGCGCGTTCCTTGACCGTTCACACAGGTGCGACGACATTGCGAAGGTTGAAGGAAGACGCATGACCCAGTTCGACCGCCTCGCCGCCCTCGGACCCGACGCCCACAGGGGTCGTCTGGTGGGCCCGTTCACCGCCCTGTTCGGCATGGCGGCCGCCGCCGTCGCCATGGCCGTGGGCGCGGTGCTGGCGGTGTTCGCCGCCGTCGCCGTGGCGGTGATGGCCGTGGTCGGGGGTCTGGTGCTGGCGCTGGCCGCCTTCGCCTTCCGCGCCCGCCGCGCCTTCGGCGGCAAGTCGCGCCGCGCGACCGATCCGGAGATCCTCGAGGCGAAGAAGGTCGATGGCACCTGGGTGGCCTACGGCTGGGAACGGCGCTGATCGGCACATGACGCTCTCGATCGTCGAGGCGCCTTCTCCCAACTGCGACGCCCGCCGCGCGCCGCCGGACATGCTGGTGCTGCACTACACCGGCATGAAGACGGCCGAGGAGGCGGTCGCGCGCCTGCGTGATCCGGACGCGCGCGTGTCGTCCCACTACGTCGTGGACGAAGACGGATCGATCCTGCGTCTGGTGCCCGAGGAACGCCGCGCCTGGCACGCGGGCACGGGCGTCTGGCAGGGCGAGACCGACTGCAACGCCGCCTCGATCGGCGTCGAGATCGTCAATCCGGGGCACGAGTGGGGCTACCGCGACTTTCCCGAGGCGCAGGTTCAGGCGGTGATCGCCCTGATCGGCGACGTCCGCACCCGCTGGTCGATCCCGGACGCCCGCATCATCGGCCATTCCGACCTGGCCCCAGACCGCAAGCAGGATCCGGGCGAGCGCTTCCCGTGGAAACGGCTGGCGGAGGCGCACCACGGATTATGGTTCGAGCCGGCGATGGAGCGGATCGCCGCCCTGGGCGCGCCCTTACACGCCGGCGACGAGGGCATCGGCGTGACGGTGCTGAGCGCCGGCCTGCACCGGCTGGGCTACGGCGTCGCGGCGCGCACCACCTACGACGAGGAGCTGCGCCTGACCGTCGAGGCCTTCCAGCGCCACTGGCGGCCGGCGGCGGTGGACGGCGTGGCCGACGGCGAGACGCGGGCGCGGCTGGTGGGGCTGCTGCAGCTGGCCTCGGTCGAGAGCGTGACGGGCGTGCTGAACTAAAGGGTCGAGCGGTCCTGATAGGGGCCGAAGATGCGCATGATCCGGACGCGTCGCAGGTCGTCGTCGATGCGGTAAAGGATGCGATGGCCCGCCACCGAGCGTTCCCTGACGCCCTCATAGTCTCCCGCCGGCCAGCGATGCGGCGCGACCTTCAAGTCGGACAGAGCGGTCAGGATCATCATGTAGCGGCCGTGCGCCGCTCGGCCGCTGCCCGGTTGGTGAAGCCATCGGCGAACATTCGCCAGTTCAGCGCGAGCCTCGCTCGAAATCGCGAGACGAAAGGACCGACTCAATCGGTTTCGCGGTCCAATGCGGCCTGGGCATCGGCGATCTCCTGCTTCAGCCAGGCTTCAGCCTCGGCGCCGCTGATGAACCGCCCGGCAGCGTAATCGGCGTCCGCCTCGGCGAGGCGTGCGCGCTCCCAAGCCAGGCGCGCCTCGCGCGCATCCGGCGTCTCGATTTCGAACTCGGACGGGAACTGCGGAACGGGATGAGCCATGCGCGACCCTAGCACAGGCGGCCCGTCGTGTTGACCCCCGGCCTCATCAGGCGCATCTGTCCCCTTGCCAGACGGTCGGGCGGTCGCCCTGCTTCGCCAAGGCTTCGCAGGGCTTGCCCTGCGTAGCGGAACGCGCAGCAGGGAGGAAAGTCCGGGCTCCACGGTGAAACGGCGGCGGGTAACGCCCGCCCGGGGCGACCCGAGGGACAGCGCCACAGAAAGCAAACCGCCCTGCTTCGCCTAGGCTTCGCAGGGCAAGGGTGAAAGGGTGGGGTAAGAGCCCACCGCGTCCTCGGCAACGCGGACGGCATGGCAAGCCCCGCCGGGAGCAAGACCGAATAGGGACGTCGCGCGGTTTCGGCCGCAGGGTTCACCGCCCGAGGCGTCCGGGTTGGTCGCGAGAGCCGGTCCGCGAGGGCAGGCCCAGAGGAATGACCGTCACCTGCCTCGGCAGGGACAGAACCCGGCTTACAGACCGTCTGGCGCTTTATTTTGGCTGTATTCCCGTTAGCTGTGGGCGGGTTCATCCCCACCCAAATTCCCGCTCATCCCTGCGAAGGCGGGGATCCAGTTCTTTGGGTGATGCGGCGGCGGCTGTGATCCGCCATCAGAAGTCCTGAAACACCGGCGCCACAATGACAGGACTGGATCCCCGCCTTCGCGGGGATGAGCGGAAGGAAATGTATCCTCGGCTCGATCACAAACATTCAACGGGACTACAGCCTTTATTTTTGCTTTATCCCTCGCGCCGCGGGCGCTCGCTGCTTGGGGGCGGTAGGGAGCGCGGACGTCCACGTCCGCGACTTCGGGCAGGGGGCTTCGCGGACCTGGAGGTCCGCGCTCCGCCCGCGCTCGCTGCTTGAGGGCGGGCGCGGCGGCTGCTACGCCGCGAGCCCGCCCGCGGGGGCCCGTAGCTCAATGGTTAGAGCCGACCGCTCATAACGGTCTGGTTGCAGGTTCGAGTCCTGCCGGGCCTACCGCCGCCGGCGGCCGTCGTACCAGCGGTCGTCGCCGACGTAGGAGCGGTCCTGGATGTAACGGCCCTCGCGGTCGTACCAGCCGTAGCCCTGACGATAGTCGTCATAGCCGCCCAGCGTGTAGCCGTGATCCTCGTACGGGATGCCGAGCAGGGCCTCGTCCTCTTCGTACCAGTCCTGCGGATAGGCGCCGTAGGCGCACTGCCAGCCCTGGCCGCCGGTCCAGTAGGGCTCGTACCGGCCGCGATAGCGCTCGCGGAAGCGGGCGCGGCACAGGCTCTGGGACCAGACCAGGTTGTCCGACGCCTCCACCACCGCGCGGGGCTCGGCATAGATCACCTCGCGCACGCGGGCGAAGGTGTTGTCGGTGACGACGGCCCGGCCCGAGGCGGCGGCGACGCCGACGGTGTCGGCCACGATGCGGCTGTCCTTCAGCGTCAGCTCGCCGTTGTAGAGCACCACGCCCTTGTCGGTGCGGCAGATCTTGCTGTCGCTGATGGCGACCGAGGCGCCCTCGACCGCCACGCCCTCGACGTAGCCGCAGATCTTGGTGTTGGTGATCTCCACCCGGCCGTAGTCTCGGCCGGAGCGGACGACCATGCCGATGCTGCGCGGGCCGAAGTTGTTCGGCACGCCCACGCCCTTGAAAGTCGAGGTGGAGATGGTGACGGTCTGGCCGGCGCCGGGCGTGACCTCCAGCCCCGACTGGGCCCCGTAGACGACCATGTCGTAGGCGGTCATGGAGGCGCCGTCGGCGATGATGGCCGGCGCCACGGTCTGGGCGTCGATCACCGCGTTGCGGATGTCCAGCAGGCCGCCGTCCAGATAGATGGCCGCCTCGTCCCCGATGTGGCGGAAGCCGACGCGGTTCATCTCGATCTGGGCGTTGTACCCGATGACGCAGGCCGCCTCGCCGGCGTGGGGCGAGGTGAAGACGACGTCGCGCACGTTGACGCGCACGCCCGACGCCACCGTCATGCAGGGCAGGCCGTCCGGCGCCTGGAGCGTGATCGAGGGATTCCGGTCCCAGTCGCGCGGGTCGAAGCCGCCCTCGCCGATGATGGTCAGGGGTTTGTCGACGTTCAGCCAGCCGACGCAGGGGCCGCCCCGCGTACGCAGGATCAGGGTGCCGCCCGGTCGGATGCGGCGCACGGCGTCCTCGACCGCGCCGGTGCCGGGATTCCCGCCGCAGTCGATCAGCACGACCTCTTCCTGGCCGCCCGGCAGGATCGGGCCGGGGTAACCCGGTCCCGGTCCGTGGTGCGGGCGGCTCCAGCGACGGTGCGAGCCTCGGCGCGAGGCGCTGCGTGAGGGCGGGTCCAGCAGGATGCCGAAGTTGGGGCGGGTGGTGCTTTCGACGCGCGCGGCGTCCTGGGCGACGGCGGCCTCGGGCGCCAGCGAAAGGCCGAGGCCGGCGGCCAGCAGGGCCGAAGCGGCGACCAATCCGTGGCGGAGGGTTCTGCGGGTCATGGGATCGCGCCCTCCTATCGGCGCTGCTGCGAGCGGGAGACCTGGGCCAGGACGGCCTGCAGGCGGGCGGCGGACGGGGCGAAGCCGGCCAGCGCGGAGTCGATCCGCAGAACCACGGCCTCGGCCTTGTCCTGGTCGGCGACGCCTGCCACGCCCAGGGCGAAATAGGACGACAAGGCGAACTTGGCCTCCGGGCTGCCCTGGCGCGCGGCCTCCTCGAACCAGTGGAAGCTGCGGGCGTAGTCGATCGGCACGCCGATGCCCTCGGCGTACATGACCGCCAGCACCAGCTGCGCCTCCGACGAACCGTTGACCGCCGCCAGCTGGATGGCGCGGACGCGCTCCAGCAACGACAGACGACCGTCCATCGGATGGCCCAGCGTCGCTTCCAGACTTTCGATCTCGCGTTTGCTGAGCGCCGTCGGCTGGGCCGCGGCGATCTCGGAGATGCCGAGATAGCGAAGGGCGCGGCCTACATGGATGAACGGCAGCTCAGTCACGCGGGCGGTGGCGAACTCGAACGCGTCCCCGCGCGGGCGGCTCTCGTCCGAGAAGGGCACGCCCGACGCTGGGGCCTTGTTCGGATAGAACTCGAACGGCGGCACCCACTGGCGGGCCTTGGCTTCCACGAAGCGGCCGTACTGGGTGCGATTGGGCGAGGAGCGCTCGAAGTCCTTCAGCAGGACGTAGGAGCCGACGTCGCCGGTCTGGACCGCCAGATAGTTGTAGAGATAGGCGTCGACGTCGTTGCGGCGGAACAGGCCGGTCGCGGCGCGCAGGCCGTCGCGGCCGTTGCCCCGGCGACCCCAGGCCTCGCGGCCCTGGGGGTTGTCCTGCGGCTCTCCGAAGGGGCCGTAGAGGCCGTCGTGCAGGCGGGCCAGGGTGCGGAAGCCGGGCGCGTCCTGGGTCGACAGGACGTAGATCACGCGGTCGCGGACGGCCTCCTGCTCTTCCAGGGTCATGCGCGACAGGGTGCGGTCCAGCCGGCGATAGGCTGAGGCGCGCTCGTGGGCGCGGCAGTCGTCGTAACGCGACAGGGGGCGCCAGCCGCCGAACGGGCCGCGGTTGACGCGGTTGATCGGGGCGAACCCCTCCTCGTTGGCCAGCGCCGTGGCCAGCCAGGTGGCGCTCTCGATCGGATCCTCGATGTTCTTGTCGGTGGCGCGTTCGGCGGCGTAGCGAGAGCCGAGCTCCAGCTGGGCGAAGAAGTCGCCGCGGAAGGCCGCTTTGCGCAGCACGCGCAGTCCGCGCTCCTGATCGTTGAACTCCGCCCCCGTCAGGGCGGCTGGGCGGGGGCAGCCCTCGTCGGCGGCGCCCCCGGTGCGACGGAAGAAGGTCGGGGCCTGCTCGCCGCAGGCCGCCATGGTCAGCAAGGCGGCGATCAACAGAAAGGCGACGAGGGCGACGCCCAGGGCTCGCCCCGGTCCCCTTCGGCCACGATCGGCTTCGCCGCGTTCGGACATGTTCCCCTCATCCCCTACGCCACGAACACCAAGCGGCTGTTAACCATTTCCCAAACCGGCCGTCCGGTCCAGTGAACTTGGCGATATGGTTAACGCGAAAAAGCGACAAAGCGTTGCCGCAGGACGGCCGCAATGTGGCACCAGGCGCGAGAACCCCCTGCACGGCCACGCCTTTCTCCCGGAAGGCGAGCGGTGGCGGCGAGCGGCGGGCCGCCCCATATGCCCGCCGACCGACATATAGGACACGCCATGGCCTACGCCGCCCGCGACGATCGTCCCGCCGACAAGGCGGCGCGTTATGCCGAGCTCGAATCGGAGATTCTGGCCGTGCTGGACGGCGAGCCGAATCTGACCGCACGCATGGCCACGGTCGCGTCCATGCTGGCCGACGGATTCGAGGCCTTCTTCTGGACCGGCTTCTACGTCGTCGATCCGACGAAAGGGACCGAACTGGTGGTCGGACCCTATCAGGGGACGCTGGGCTGCCTGCGCATTCCCTTCGGCCGGGGCGTCTGCGGCGCCGCGGCGGCGACCGGCCAGACCCAGGTCGTGCCGGACGTCCACGCCTTCCCCGGCCACATCGCCTGCGATTCGCGCTCGACCAGCGAGATCGTCGTTCCGGTGCGCGACGCTTCGGGCGCGCTGATCGCCGTGTTCGACGTGGACGCGACCGTGCCCGCAGCTTTCGACGCGACCGACGCGGAATGGCTGGAGCGGATCCTGGGCAAGGTGTTCGCGGGCGGTGGCGACTGAAGAAAAAAGGCCCCGACGCATCGCGCCGAGGCCTGAGCGACGTCTTGGGGGAACGCCGCAGTCAGAAACGCGCCGTCACCGTCAGGCGAAAGGCGTGATGGTTGAACTCGTCCGACTGGCGCCGGGTGTCCGTGCCCGAGGGATTGACGATGCGGAACGGATTGGTGAGCGGCGCCGTGCCCGGTCCGATCCGCACGACCAGGGGATCGTCCACGTCCAGTGCGGTGTAGAGGTATTCCGCGCCCAGGCTGATGCGGTCGTTGACGGCGTATTCCAGCCCGCCGCCGACCTGGAAGCCGTCGGCGTCCGACGTGCCGGTCAAGGGGGTGAAGCTGTTGGCGCCGTTGGTGGTGCTGTAGGTTTCTTCCACCTCGGCCACGGCATAGCCGGCGGTCGCATAGGGCAGCCACCGTCCCATGGGCGACCCAATGCGGGCGCGGGCCGAATAGACCGGGCCGTCTATGCCGCGGGCGAACTGATAGTTGGCCGGGGTGATGCTGAAGGCGGTGGTGTGGTCGCGGCCGTCCACGCCGGCCACCTCTCCCAGAACGCCGAAGATGAAGCCGCCGACGGCCCAGTCCCAGCCGATGCGACCGGTGAGGCCTGCGGCGACCTCGTCGTCGTCCTGGCACCCGCCGTCGAAGTTGTTGGCGTTAGCCTTGCCCCCGCAGAACCCGGCGGACTGGGTGGGCGAGGAGGAAAAGGCGTCCGCGCCGCCGCTGGTGCGCACCGTGTCGCCGAACGTGCCGTTCTGGTCGGTGTCGAACAGGGTGATCTCGCCCTCGTCGTCGTCGACGACGTCTCCGCCGACGGCGAAGGTGACGTAGGGGCCGGTCCAATCCTGCGCCGAAGCCACGCCGGCGGCGGAAAAGGAGCCGGCGATCAGGATCGCCGCGATCGTGGGGTGTCTGGTCATGTATGGGGCCTCCCTGCCCGTAGTCATGATCCAATTACGAGAGACCGGAACGCCCGGATGCGCATTCGCCGCACGGCGTTCTTCGGCGTGCGCGGGGGCCATCGCCGTCGGACAGGGCGATTGGCCTCTGGCCTCGCCGCGCCGCGTCCGCCACAAAGCCGATGAAGGAGCACCACATGGAACGCGGCGTCGTCGTCATCACCGGGGGGCAAGGCGTGCTGGGGTCGGCCGCGGCCGAACTGGCGCGGGAGCAGAGCTGGGTCGTCGCCCTGATCGATCATGCGCCGGGCGACGGCAACGAGCCGGGCCTGCTGACGATCGGCGGGGTCGATCTGACCGATCCGGCGCAGGCGCGGGCGGCGATGGAAAAGGCGGGCCAGGCGCTGGGCGGGATCGACGCCCTGCTGAACGTCGCCGGCGGCTTCGTCTGGCAGACGACCGAGGCCGACGATCCCGCGCATGAGAAGATGTTTCGGCTGAACGTCCTGACCTGCCTGCACGCCACGCGCGCCGCCTTGCCCTGGCTGCAGAAGAGCCCGGAGGGCCGGATCGTCAACGTCGGGGCGAACGGCGCGCTGAAGGCCGAGGCGGGCATGGGCGCCTATGCCGCGTCCAAATCCGGCGTACACCGCCTGACCGAGGCCCTGGCCAAGGAGCTGAAGGACTGCTGCGTCACGGTGAACGCCGTCCTGCCCTCGATCCTGGACACGCCCCAGAACCGCAAGGACATGCCCGACGCCGATCCGAAGGATTGGGTGGCGCCGCGCGACCTGGCGGCGGTCATGCTGTTCCTGGCCTCGCCCGAGGCGCGGGCCGTGCGCGGCGCCCTGGTGCCCGTCACCGGACGGGTCTGACCGCCGTGCGGGCGCCCCCGGGTCGGATGCGAAGCGTCCTGTTCCTGCCGGCGTCCAATCGGCGCGCCATCGAGAAGGCGCGCACGCTGGACTGCGACGTGGCGATCCTGGACCTGGAGGACGCGGTCTCGCCGGCGATGAAGGTCACGGCTCGGGACGCGGCCGTTGAGGCGGTGCGGGGCGGCGGCTTCGGCCCCCGGCTGGGCGTGCGCGTCAACGGCGAGGGGACGCCGTGGCACGCCGACGACCTGACCGCCTTGAGAGATGCCGGGTGCGGCCTGATCATCCTGCCGAAGGTGAAGGACGCCGCGACGGCGGGACGGGCCGTGGGCGCGGCGCCGGACGCCCGGATATGGGCCATGATCGAGACGCCCGCGGCGCTGTTCCGTCTGCCGGAGATCGCCGGCGCGGATCCGGCGCTGGAGGCGCTGATGTTGGGCGTCAACGACATGGCCGCCATGCTGGGGACTGGGCCGAGCGATGACCGGGAGCCCCTGAAGCCCTGGCTGGCCGCCATCGTCGCTGCGGCCCGCGCCGGCGGGATCGCGGCGATCGACGGGGTCTTCAACCGCTTTCAGGACGACGAGGGCTTCGCCCGCGAGTGCGTGCAAGGCGCGCTCTACGGCTTCGACGGCAAAAGCCTGATTCATCCGCGCCAAATCGCTGCGGCCAACGCCGCCTTCAGCCCTTCTGCCGAAGCCGTGGCCCGCGCGCGGGCGATCGTCGCCGCCTTCGAAGGGCCGGACGCGAGGGGCAAGGGGGCCGTCTCTCTCGACGGCGAGATGGTCGAGCGCCTGCACCTCGACGCCGCCCATCGGACGCTGGCCCGGGCGGGCGAGTGAGCGCGGCGACGCCCGCCTGGGCCTGCACGCCGGGCCTGCTGGGCCTGCCGCACCGCCGCGCCCTGCTGCCGGAGTTTGCCTTCCGCACTCTGCCGGGGCCGGACATGAAGGCGGTGCTGGGATGGGGCAGGAAGCGGTCGTCCGCCCCCGGCCGCGCCTGGGCGCGGTTGACCGGCCTGCCCTACGTCGCGCTGGAGGACGGGTTCCTGCGTTCCGTCGGCCTGGGCGAGGCGGGGACGCCGTCCATGTCGCTGATCGTGGATCCGCTGGGCGCCTACTACGACTGTTTTCGATGCTCGATTCTGGAGGGGTCAATCGCCGGAACGGCGACGCGCGCGGAACGCCTGCGGGCGCGCGCCCTCATGGAGACGGCCGTCGACCACGGCCTGTCCAAGACCAACCTCGGCCGGCCGCTGGATCCGTCGATCCTGAAGCCGGGGCGCCGCGTCCTGATCGTGGATCAGACGGCCGGCGACGCCTCAATTGCGCTGGGGCACGCCGGCCCGTGGAGCTTCGCCGCCATGCTGGCCGCCGCGCGGCGGGATGAGCCGGAGGCTCAGCTGATCGTCAAGCGCCACCCCGCCGTCGCGGCGGGCCTGAAGCGCGGCTGCCTGGAACTGTCCGACGCGTCGGACCTGACCGTGGTGGACGACGTGCGCGCCGCCGACCTGCTGGGGGCGGTGGACGCCGTCTATGCCGTGACCAGCGGCCTGGGGTTCGAGGCCCTGTGGCGGCGCCTGCCCGTGCGCCTGTTCGGCGCGCCCTTCTACGCCGGCTGGGGCTTGACGGCCGACGAGGTCACGCCCCCTCGCCGCGGCGTGCCTCGCGCGATCGAGGACGTCGTCCACGCCGCGATGGTCGCCCACTGCCGCTGGGTCGATCCGGTGACGGGCGCGGCCTGCACGCCGGAAGCGGCGATCGACCGCCTCGTCGCCCTGACCCGGCGAGCGCGTCGGCTGGAGGGGCGCTGGCATGCGGTCGGCTTCACCCCTCCGAAACGGGGGGCGGTGCGACGGTTGATGAACAGCCCTCTCGGAGCGCGTGAGGGGATCACGTTCCACCCCTCGGCCGCCGCCGCCCTGTCACCCGCCGCGTCGGACGGCGGCCGGGTGCTGGCATGGGCGGGACGGGAGCCCGAGGGGCTGGAGTCGCAGGCGGAGGCCGCCCGGGTCGCCCTGTGGCGGATGGAGGACGGCTTTCTGCGGTCGCGGGGTCTGGGCTCGGACTTCACGCCTGCGATGTCGGCGGTGCTGGACGGCACGGGCGTCCACTACGATCCGTCGGCGCCGTCGGATCTGGAGACGCTGATCCAGCGGGGGGGCTCCGCCGCCGACCGGGCGCGGGGCGCGCGGCTGCGGCAGCGGATCGTGGCGGGGAGGCTGAGCAAGTACAATCTGGGCGGGGCGCCGGCGCCCGGTTGGCCGACGGACCGGGAGCGCATCCTGGTTCTGGGCCAGGTCGAGGACGACCGGTCGGTGGTGCTGGGCTGCGACACGATCCGCACCAACGCCGCCTTGCTGGCCGAGGTGCGGCGGCGAAACCCCGACGCCTTCCTGATCTGGCGCGACCATCCGGACGTGCGGGCCGGGAACCGCATCGGCGCCCTGCCGCCCGACGCCGCCGCCCTGGCCGACGCCCGCGCCGACGACCGGGACGTGGTCGCCTGCATCGAGGCGACCGACGACGTCGCCGTGATGACCTCCACCGCCGGGTTCGAAGCCCTGATGCGGGGCAAGCGCGTGTTGACCTTCGGGCGGCCCTTCTACGCCGGCTGGGGGCTGACCGATGACGCCCTGGCCATTCCGCGCCGCACGGCCCGACCCACGGTCGATGACCTGGTCGCCGCCGCCCTGATCCTGCACCCGCTCTACGTCGCGCCCAACGGCATGCCCTGCGAGGCTGAGGACGTCGTCGCCGCGCTGGAAGCCGCGCCGCCGCCCGCGGCCCGCCGCACGCGCGTCCTTCGCGCCCTCGCGACCGCCCTCGACCGGCGCGCGCCTCCGGCCTATTGAGGGGGCGTCGGCTCGGCGCCCCTCGGCGCCGGAAAGGGACTCCGAGTGCAGCGCGATCCGTTCCACCAGCGGCCATGGGCCGAACTGCTTTTCTATCTGGCGGCGTCGGCCCTTGTCTGCGTCCTGGCCGGGTGGCGATTTTTCAACGCTGGCGACGGGCTGGACCTGGCGGCGAGCGCGTTCGGCGCCGTCGCGGCGATCCTGGTCGGCGTGGTGATCCGCAGAAAACGGTCTGCGGATCAGTCGGCGGCGTCACAAGACGGAAACGGATGACTCTCCCTTGAACCACGCCGTCATCGCCGCCACCGGTCTGTTCACGCCGGACCAATCGATCACCAACGAAGAACTGGTCACGGCCTACAACGCCTGGGCCGAGCGCTGGAACGCCGAGCACGCCGACCGCATCGCGTCGGGCGAGCTGGAGGCCCTGACCCCGTCTTCGGTCGAGTTCATCGAGAAGGCGTCGGGCATCAAGCGGCGCTTCGTGCTGGACAAGGCCGGCATCCTGGACCCCGCCCGCATGGTCCCGCACCTGCCGGAGCGGTCGAACGACGAGCTGTCGATCCTGGCCGAGATGGCGGTCAAGGCGGCCGAACAGGCCATCGCCGCCTGGGGCAAGCCGGTCGGCGAGATCGGCGCCGTCATCTGCGCCGCGTCGAACATGCAGCGCCCCTATCCGGCCATGGCCATCGAGGTGCAGCAGGCGCTGGGCATCGAGGGTTTCGCCTTCGACATGAACGTGGCCTGTTCCAGCGCCACCTTCGGCATCAAGACGGCGGCGGACTTCATCGCCTCGGGCTCGGCCAGGGCGGTGCTGATGGTCAATCCGGAGATCTGCTCCGCCCACCTGAATTTCATGGACCGCGACAGCCACTTCATCTTCGGCGACGTGGCCACCGCCATGATCGTGGAGGCCGCCGAAACGGCCGACCCTGGCGGCTGGGACGTTCTGGGCACGCGGCTGAAAACGGTCTTCTCGAACAACATCCGCAACAATTTCGGCTTCCTGAACCGCGCCGCCCGCGAGGACGCCCAGGCCGTCTCGGACCCCTCGCCGCTGAACGACGGCAAGACCGACAAGATGTTCGTCCAGCAGGGCCGTCGGGTCTTCAAGGACGTGGTGCCCATGGTGTCCGACATGATCGTGGATCACGCCCGCGACCTGGGCCTGGATCCGACGTCGCTGGACCGCCTGTGGCTGCACCAGGCCAACATCAACATGAACGACATGATCGGCCGCAAGGTGCTGGGTCGCGATCCGTCGCCGGACGAGAACGTCATCATTCTGGACGACTACGCCAACACCTCCTCGGCCGGCTCCATCATCGCCTTCCACCTGCATCAGCAGGGCCTGAAACCGGGCGACGTCGGCCTGATCTGCAGCTTCGGCGCGGGCTACTCGGCCGGCACGGTGTTCGTCAGGAAGCGCTGATCCGTTCACGATTTCGCGCTGACGCTTGCACCCGGCAGGCGTTTTTGCGAACGGTTCCTCGTCGAGAACAAGGGGGAACCCGAATGGCTCAGACGGCCCGCAATGCGCCCGTGAGCGATCCGCTGGTGTGGGACATGGCCGAGGTGCTGAAGCGCTTCGGCGGTTCGGCGCACCAGACCGTGGTCATCGACTGCGTGGTGGCCATGCGACGACAGAGGGGCGAGGCGGTCGCCAAGCCCGACCTCGCCGCCCGCATCGTCGAGCTGCTCGAAACCTGCCGCGACTTCTTCGTCCGCCCGTTCGGCGAGGGGTCGCAGCGCTGGGCCCTGGCGCCCGGCCTGGCGGTTTGAGGATTTCCTTCTCCCCTCGGGGGAGAAGGTGGCTCGCGGAGCGAGACGGATGAGGGGGCTTTCGCCGCAGAGCGGGCGCCGGCCGCACCTCGCGGGCATCCCCCTCATCCGAGCGGCTCCGCCGCCCACCTTCTCCCCCGGAGGGGAGAAGGAAGACGGTTCGAATCAGAACTTGCGCACGTAGCCCAGGGACCAGACGTCGGCCTCGCCGCCGTCGTCGCGGAAATCGCGGCGGGTCCAGTCGGCGCGGAAGCCGTTCGTGCCGTCGATGAAGTAGTTGGCGCCGACGCCGTAGTTGAAGCTCTCGCCCGAGTCGCTGGCCGACAAGCCCGCGGCCGAGGCTTCGATCTCGGTCGTGCCGTAGCCGGCGCGGCCGAACAATTCGAAGTTCGGCGTCACCGGCAGGATGCCGACGGCATAGACGGCCGCGTCGTACTCCAGCTCGACGTTCGCGGTCGTGGCGCCGATGGCGACGTCGTCGTCGGCGACGCCGAACGAGGCTTCACCCTCGACGGCGAAGTTCGGGTTGAACTTGTAGCCCACACGACCCGTCACGGCGCCCAGGTCGACGCCTTCGGCCTCGACCTGCGAATAGCCCACCGAGCCGTAGACCGGGGACGCGTCCTGCGCCATCGCCGGAGCGGCGAACAGAGTAGCGGCGGCGGCGGTGTAAAGAAAGACGTTACGCATTGTTTCATCACTCCTTGGATGCGGTGACTTCTGAGTTCACCGGCCCCATCCAGCGAGGGACTAAATAGGAGACTGGATGTGCCGTTCCACATTGCTTCTTCTACATGTTTGAGGATGTTGAAAACTTGGCACAGTCGGCGTTACGTCAATCCCGGCGGGATATTGTCTAAATCGGGGCGACGGATTACCTTGCGCTCATTCTCATCGACGGAGTTCGCCATGATCCGCCCGGCCGCCCTGATCGCCGTATCCGCCCTGACCCTGGCCGCCTGCGGGGAGGCGGCGGAGGAGCCGGCTTCCGCGCCCGCGCCCTCCGTGCAGCCGGGGGCCGAGGCGCCGGCCACGACCGCGCCCGTGCCGGCCTCGACCCGCGCCGTCGCGCTGGATCCGGAGGGGCTGCGGCTGGTGGACCGGCAGTCGGGCTCGACCGCGACCCTGCCGTTCGGCCAGCCGGCCGAGCAGGTCGCCGCCATGGTCGGCGCGGCCATGTCGGGCGCTCCGGCCGAGCGCGGCGCGAACTCTGAATGCGGGGCCGGGCCGCTGGACTACACGACCTGGAACGGGCTGACCCTGTGGTTCCAGAACGGCGTCTTCGCCGGCTGGGCCGTGAACGCCGCCGGCCCGACGATGATGAGCGGCGTCGGCGTCGGTTCGTCCCGCGCCGACCTGGAAGGGGCGCATGTGATCGAGGTCGAAGAGACCACCCTGGGGACCGAGTTCAGCTTCGGCGGGGTGTCGGGGATTCTGGAGGACGGCCGCGTGTCGAACCTGTGGGCGGGCGTGAGCTGCAATTTCAGGTGACGGTCACCGATCCTTCTCACGCTCCGTCCCGGCGCGCGCGTGCAGCGCCGCCTGCGCCGCCGCCAGCCGGGCGATCGGCACGCGGTAGGGGCTGCAGCTGACGTAGTCCAGGCCGGCGCCCTCGCAGAAGGCGATCGAGGACGGGTCCCCGCCGTGCTCGCCGCAGATGCCCAGCTTGACGTCGGCGCGCTCAGCCCGGCCGCGCTCGGCCGCGATCCTGATCAGGTCGCCGACGCCGTCCTGATCCAGCCGCACGAAGGGATCGGCCTCGAAGATCCCCTTGTCGAGATAGGCCTGGAGGAAACGGCCTGAATCGTCGCGGCTGATGCCGAAGGTCGTCTGCGTCAGGTCGTTGGTTCCGAAGCTGAAGAACTGGGCATGCTGCGCCAGGTCCCCGGCCCGCAGCGCCGCGCGCGGCAGCTCGATCATGGTCCCGACCAGGTACTCGACCCGGTCGCCGGCTTCGGCGAAGACGGCCTCGGCGGTGCGGTCGGTCAGCTCCCGCAGGAACTTCATCTCTGGACCCATGGCGACCAGCGGGTGCATGATCTCCGGGATCGGCGCCTCGCCGCCCTGGCCCTTCACATCCAGCGCCGCCTCCAGCACCGCCCGGACCTGCATCTCATAGATTTCGGGATAGGCGACGCCCAGCCGGCAGCCGCGGTGGCCCAGCATGGGGTTGGTCTCGTGCAGGTCGCGCGCCCGCTTCTTCAGCTTGGCGGCGTCCAGCCCCTGCGACGCGGCCAAGGCGTCCAGCTCCGCCTCCGTGTGCGGGATGAACTCGTGCAGCGGCGGGTCCAGAAGGCGCACCGTCACCGGCAGGCCGGTCATGATGGTGAGCAGCTCGACGAAGTCGGCCTTCTGGAACGGCGCGATCCTGGCCAGGGCCTTGCGGCGGCCCGCTTCATCGTCTGCGAGGATCATCTCGCGCACCGCGGCGATGCGGGTGTCGTCGAAGAACATGTGCTCGGTCCGGCACAGGCCGATGCCTTCGGCGCCGAAGCCGCGCGCCGTCTTGGCGTCCAGCGGGGTTTCGGCGTTGGCGCGGACCTTCAGACGGCGCACCTGATCGGCCCAGGCCATCAGCGTCTGGAAGTCGCCGGTCAGCTCCGGCTCGATCATGGGGACGGCGCCCTCCATGACCTCGCCCTTGGACCCGTCGATGGTGATGATCTCGCCGGCCCTGAACGTGCGGCCGCGCGCGGTGAAGGTCTGGGCCTTCTCGTCGATGTGGATCTCTCCGGCGCCCGAGACGCAGGGGCGCCCCATGCCGCGCGCCACCACCGCCGCGTGGCTGGTCATGCCGCCGCGCGCCGTCACGATGCCGCGCGCCGCGTGCATGCCGTGGATGTCCTCCGGCGACGTCTCCTCGCGCACCAGGATGACCGCCTCGCCGTGCTCGGCCAGACGCTCGGCCTCGTCGGCGTCGAAGGTGATCTTGCCCGTGGCCGCGCCGGGGCTGGCGGGCAGGCCGGCGGCCACCACCTTGCGCTCGGCGTTCGGGTCCAGCGTCGGGTGCAGCAACTGGTCCAGCGCCGACGGCTCGACCCGCGTGATCGCCTCTTCCTGAGAGATCACGCCCTCTGCCGCCAGATCGACGGCGATCTTCAGCGCCGACTTGGCCGTGCGCTTGCCGTTGCGCGTCTGCAGCATCCAGAGCCGGCCCTGTTCGACCGTGAACTCGATGTCCTGCATGTCGCGGTAATGGGCTTCCAGCCGGCCGACGACCTCGACGAACTGGCCGAAAACCTCCGGCATCGCCTCTTCCATCGACGGAGCCGTCTCGCCCATCTCCTCGCGGCCCGCCCGGGTCAGCGACTGCGGCGTGCGGATGCCGGCGACCACGTCCTCGCCCTGGGCGTTGATCAGATATTCGCCGTACAGCTTGGCATCGCCCGTCGAGGGGTTGCGGGTGAAGGCCACGCCCGTCGCCGAGGTCTGGCCCATGTTGCCGAACACCATGGACTGCACGTTCACCGCCGTGCCCCAGCTCTCGGGGATGTCGTGCATGCGGCGATAGAATTTGGCCCGATCGTTCATCCAGCTGGCGAAGACGGCGCCGACGGCGCCCCACAGCTGGTCGTGCGGATCCTGGGGGAAGGGCGCGCCCAGCCGGTCCTCGACTGTGCGCTTGTAGTCCGCGACCACCTTTTCCCAGTCCCCGGCCGACAGGTCGGTGTCGATCGTCACGCCCAGCCGGTCCTTGTGGTCGTCCAGCACCTCTTCGAAATCGTCGTGGCTCAGGCCCAGCACCACGTTGGAATACATGGTGATGAAGCGGCGGTAGCTGTCGAAGGCGAAGCGCCGGTCGCCCGACAAGGCCGCCAGCCCCTCGACCGTCGCGTCGTTCAGGCCCAGGTTCAGGACCGTGTCCATCATCCCCGGCATCGACGCCCGCGCGCCCGACCGCACCGACACCAGCAGGGGATTCTGCGCGTCGCCGAACGTCTTGCCGACGATGCCCTCGACGGTCGCCAACCCCGCCTTCACCTGGTCCGCCAGGTCGGCCGGATAGGTCTGGCCGTTGGAATAATAGTGGACGCAGGCCTCGGTCGTGATGGTGAAGCCCGGCGGCACCGGCAGACCCAGGGACGACATCTCCGCCAGGTTGGCGCCCTTGCCGCCCAGCAGGTTCTTCATCGACGCATCGCCGTCGGCGGATCCCCCGCCGAAGCCGTAGACCCACTTCGTCATCCGTCAGCCCCTGAAGCTCGTTTGGGTCTGACTAACGCGCGTCGGCGGGGAAGGGTAGGGCGCGGATGAAACATCGCGTGAGGCGACCCGCAGGTCCTTCCCCTCTTGCGGGTGGAGGCGAGGCGCATGGCCCGACCCGAGGGTGGCTCGCGGAGCGAGACGGATGGGGGGTCGAGGCACGACGCCGGAGGCGTTGGGCCGAGGAAACGGCGTCCTCGGTCGTATACGACCTCGTCCACCCCATCCGAGCGCCTCCGGCGCCCACCTTCCCCGGCGAGCGGGGAAGGAAGTTTCGTCCGAATGGGTGGTGAAGTCGTGACGACTTCTCCCGCCTTCCCCCGCCCTTTCAGCGCCCTGCGTTTTTCCGTCCCCGACTTTCCGACGTCGGTTGGGGGGTGGGGCAGCATTTGGGGGTTCCGTCGCAGGGGAAGGGCGCAAGGCCTTGCGAGCTTGTCGCGGCGGGAGCGGTTCGAGCGGGGGGCTCGACGGGCGCATGCGCCCGGAGAGCCCGGCGTCGGCGTGAACCCGCGAGGTCCCGGACCATCGGAGGTGGGGGGACGGCGCGGGGGCCG
>Ga0209909_100201_pt1 | contig 80467 bp, 75 predicted proteins | sample FECB22metaG_FD_188302 | JGI IMG/M metagenome (GOLD analysis project Ga0209909, IMG submission 188302) | Cyanobacterial communities from the Joint Genome Institute, California, USA - FECB-22 (SPAdes) (version 3) | ecosystem: Environmental > Aquatic > Thermal springs > Hot (42-90C) > Microbial mats...
GCCACCCCGGCCCGCACCGCGGCCCCCACCCCGCCTGCCTCGCAGCGGGAGGCGAGCCTTGCGCCGCGATGACGCGCCCGACGCGCCCGCGCTCGACACGCTGCTGCGGTCCCACCCGGACCTGCCGGCGTGGCGCGGCGGTGCTGCGCCCCGCATCACGGGACTGACCGCCGACAGCCGCGCGGTCTCGCCGGGCTTCGTCTTCGCCGCGCTGCCCGGCGCGAAGGCCGATGGCCGCGCCTTCGTCGCCGACGCCGTCGCACGCGGCGCCGTCGCCGTGCTTGCACCACAACATCCCCCTCTCCCCCTGGAGGGGGGAGAGGGAGGGATGAGGGGGGCGCGCGCAGCGCCGGACGGCGGACTCTCCGACGCAAGCGAGCATGCGCTCCGGGTTTCTGTCGCCGGAACCGACACGACCGTGCCGGTGCTGCACGCCGCCGATCCCCGCCGCGCCCTCGCGCTGCTCGCCGCCGCCTTCCACGCCGCGCAGCCCGCGACCTGCGTCGCCGTCACCGGCACCAACGGCAAGACCAGCACGGTGGATTTCCTCCGCCAGCTCTGGACGCTGGATGGGGCCCGCGCCGCCTCGCTCGGCACGCTCGGCCTCGTCGCGCCAGGCTTCCCGGCCGGCGAGACGCTGACCACGCCCGATCCCGTCGCGCTGCACGCCACCCTCGCCGCGCTCGCCCGCGCCGGCGTCACGCATGCCGCGATGGAGGCCTCCTCGCACGGCCTCGACCAGCGCCGCCTCGACGGCGTGCGCCTCGCCGCCGCCGGCTTCAGCAATCTCACGCGCGACCACCTGGACTATCACGGCACGATCGAGGCCTACCGCGCCGCCAAGCTTCGCCTGTTCGGCGCGCTGCTGCCCCCGGGCGCCCCGGCCGTGGCCAATGCCGACATGGACGCCGGGACCCTCGCCGCGCTCCGCGCCATCGCCGGCCCGCACCTGATGACGGTCGGCGAGGCCGGCGAGCAGCTGCGCCTGCTGCGCCAGGTGCCGCGCCCCGATGGACAGGAATTGGAGATCGAATTCCTCGGCCATCGCACGTCGCTGCACCTCGCGCTGCCCGGCCGCTTCCAGGCCGACAACGCGCTGATGGCGGCGATGCTGGCCGCCGCCACGGGCATGGATGCGGCGCGCGTGCTCGCCCTGCTGCCGCGCCTCGCCGGCGTGCGCGGCCGGATGGAACTCGCGGCCCGCCTGCCGAACGGCGCGGCCGCCTATGTGGACTACGCCCACACGCCGGACGCACTGGAACGCCTGCTCCTGGCACTCCGCCCGCATGTCGCGCCGGACGCCAAGCTGCACGTCCTGTTCGGCGCCGGCGGCGACCGCGATCCCGGCAAGCGCCCGCTGATGGGCGCGGCCGCCGCGCGCCACGCCGACCGCGTCTGGATCACCGACGACAACCCGCGCTCCGAGAACCCCGCCGCGATCCGCGCCGCCGTGCTGGCCGGCGCGCCGGGCGCCACCGACGCCGGGGACCGCGCCGCCGCCATCGCGCGCGCCCTCGACGCGCTAGGCCCCGGCGACGTGCTCGCCGTCGCCGGCAAGGGGCATGAGAGCGGCCAGACCATCGCCGGCGTGACGCACCCCTTCGACGATGTCGCCGTCGTACGGGGTTGCCTGAACGGACGCGCGGCGTGATGCCGCTCTGGACCTCGGCCGAGCTGCGCGCCGCCACGGGCGGGACGCTCGCGCGCGACGCCGCCGCCACCGGCGTCTCGATTGACACGCGCAGCCTCTCCCCCGGCGACCTCTTCGTCGCCCTGCGCGACAGCCGCGACGGCCACGATTTCGCCGCCGAGGCGCTCGCGAAGGGCGCCGCCGCCGCGCTGGTGGATCGCGACCCGCCCGGCGTGCCGGAAGGCGCGCCACTGCTGCGGGTCGCCGACACCCTCGCCGCCCTGCGCGCCCTCGGCGCCGCCGGCCGCGCCCGCAACGCGGGCCGCTTCGTCGGCGTCACCGGCAGCGTCGGCAAGACCACCACGAAGGAGATGCTGCGCCTCGCCCTCGGCGCGCTCGGCCCGACCCACGCCTCCGCCGCCAGCCACAACAACCACTGGGGCGTGCCGCTCACCCTCGCCCGCACCCCGCGCGACGCCCGCTTCGCCGCGATCGAGATGGGCATGAACAACCGCGGCGAGATCGAGCCGCTCTCCCGCCTCGCCCGCCCGCACGTCGCCATCGTCACCGCGATCGGCACCGCCCATATCGGCAACCTCGGCACCCAGGCCGCGATCGCCGAGGAGAAGGCCGACATCTTCCTCGGGCTGGAGCGCGGCGGCACCGCGATCGTCTCGGTGGACACCCCCTTCCTGCCCCGCCTGGTGCAGCGCGCGGAGGCCGCCGGCGCCCGCGTGCTGACCTTCGGCGAGGACGCCCGCGCCGATATCCAGCTCACCGACTATCTCGCCGAGGCCGATCGCGGCACCGCGCGCCTGCTGCTCGATGGCCTGCCGCTCTCGGTCCACCTCAACGCCCCCGGCCAGCACCTGGCGATGAACGCCTGCGCCGTGCTCGGCGCGGTGCACGCGCTCGAAGGCGACGTGGTCGCCGCCGCCGAGGCGCTGACCGGCTTCGACGCCGGCGCCGGCCGCGGCGCGCGCCTCACCCTGCACCTGCCCGGCGGCACGGCGACGCTTCTGGACGACAGCTACAACGCCTCCCCCGCCGCGATCCGCGCCGGCCTCTCCGTGCTGCGCGCGCAGCCCGCGGCGCGGCGGATCGTGGCGCTCGGCGACATGCTCGAACTCGGCGAGGCCGGCCCGGCCCTGCACGCGGAACTCGCGCCCGACATCGCCGCCGCCGCCGACCTGGTGTTCTGCTGCGGCCCGCTGATGCGCCGCCTCTACGACGCGCTGCCCCCCGCCCGCCGCGGTGCGCACCTGCCCGACAGCACGGCACTCGCCCCCGTTCTGGCCGAGGCGATCCGGCCCGGCGACGCGGTGATGGTGAAGGGCTCGCTCGGCATGCGCATGGCGACCGTCGTCGCCGCGCTGAAATCCCGCAACGAAGAAACCCGCGCCGCTGGCGCAGGAGTGGTTCCGTGATCTTCAACCTTCTCGCGCCGCTGGCCGAGGACTTCATCCTCTTCAACCTGTTCCGCTACCTGACGTTCCGCGCCGGCGCGGCCTGCATGACCGCGCTCTTTCTCTCGCTGATGCTCGGCCCCCCGCTGATCGCCTGGCTGAAGACGAAGCAGAACGGCGGGCAACCCATCCGGGAGGACGGGCCGCAGAGCCACCTGGTCACGAAGAAGGGCACGCCCACCATGGGCGGGCTGCTGATCCTCATCGCCCTCGTGATCTCCACCCTGTTCTGGGCTGATCTGCGCAACGGCCTCGTCTGGGGCGTGCTGCTCGTCACGCTCGGCTTCGGCGCGCTCGGCTTCTGGGACGACTGGCTGAAGGTCACCAAGCGCAACTCGAAGGGCGTCTCCGGCCGGCAGAAGCTGATCGTGCAATGGTCCGTCGGCCTCGCCGCCGCCTTCTGGATCACCGCCCTGCTGCCGCCCCAGCTCACCACCACGCTGGCCGTCCCGGTCGCGAAGGAGGTGCTGATCCCCCTCTCCTTCGCCTTCCCGCTCTTTGCAGCCCTGGTGATGGTCGGCGCGTCGAACGCGGTGAACCTGACGGACGGGCTGGACGGCCTCGCGATCGTGCCGGTGATGATCGCCGCGGGCGTCTTCGCCCTCATCGCCTACCTTGTCGGCAACCGCGTCTTCGCCGACTACCTCCAGCTCCATTTCGTGCCCGGCACCGGAGAGCTGGCGGTGTTCCTCTCGGCCCTCATCGGCGCCGGCCTCGGCTTCCTCTGGTTCAACGCGCCGCCCGCCAAGGTCTTCATGGGCGACATCGGCAGCCTCTCCATCGGCGGCGCGCTCGGCGCCGTCGCGGTCGCGACGAAGCACGAGATCGTCCTGGCGATCGTCGGCGGCCTGTTCGTGGTGGAGACGCTCTCCGTCGTCATCCAGGTCTTCTGGTTCAAGCGCACCGGCCGCCGCGTCTTCCTGATGGCCCCGCTGCACCACCACTTCGAGAAGAAGGGCTGGGCGGAGCCGACGATCGTCATCCGCTTCTGGATCATCGCGATGATCCTGGCCCTCGTCGGCCTCAGCACGCTGAAGATCCGATGACCCCCTTCAGCGGACACCGCATCGCCGTCCTCGGCCTCGGCCGCGCCGGCCAACCCGCCGCGCAACGACTCGCGGAGTGGGGCGCCGAGGTCACGGCCTGGGACGACGACGCCGCGAAGCGCGCGGCGGCGGAGCGCGACGGGGTGACGGTGCGGAACCTGTCCTCCGGCCCCTTCACCTTCGACTCGCTGCTCCTCTCCCCCGGCATCCCGCACATCCTGCCGCGCCCGCATCCCGTCGCGGCGCGGGCGCGCGAGGCCGGCGTGCCGATCCTCGCCGACGTGGAGTTCCTGTTCGGCGCCGTGCGCGCTTCGGGCAGCGACGCGCGCTTCCTCGGCGTCACCGGCACCAACGGGAAGTCCACGACGACCGCGCTGGTCCACCACATGCTGCGCGGCGCCGGGCGCGTCGCGGAAGCCGGCGGCAACCTCGGCCCGGCCGCCCTCGGACTCAACATCTTGGGGTCGGAGGGCGCCTACGTACTCGAAATGTCGTCCTACATGTTGGAGCGAATCGCCCGCATCCGCTTCAACTGCGCGGTGATGCTGAACCTCAGCGCCGACCACCTGGACCGCCATGGCAGCATGGCCGGCTATGCCGCTGCGAAGGCGAACATCTTCGCGCGCCAGCTGCCGGACGACCTCGCCGTGCTCGGGCAGGACGACGCGATGACGGCCGCGATGGCCGGCGGAATCGCCGCGCGCCTGGTGCCGGTTTCCGGGTCGCGCCGCGCCGCCGGCGGCATCTGGGCCGACGGGACTTCGCTGCGCGACGACACCGGCGCGATCGCCGACCTGCGCGACGCCCCTGCCCTGCCCGGCGCGCACAACGCCCAGAACGCTGCGGCCGCCGCCGCCGTCGCGCGCGATGCTGGGCTGACGCGGACGGAAATCGCGCGCGGCCTCGCCTCCTTCGCCGGCCTGCCGCACCGGCAGGAACCCGTCGGTACCGTCGGCGGCATCGCCTTCGTCAACGACAGCAAGGCGACCAACGCCGAAAGCGCCGCCCGCGCGCTCGCCTCCTACGACCGCGTCGTCTGGATCGCCGGCGGCATGGCGAAGGAGGGCGGGATCGAACCGCTCGCGCCCCTCTTCCCCCGCATCGCCCGCGCGGTCCTGATCGGCCGCGACGCGCCGGTCCTCGCCGCCACGCTCCGCGCCCACGGCATCCCGCACGAGGTCGCGCAGACGCTGGAGAACGCGGTCCCCGCCGCGGCCGCCGCGGCCCGCGCCGGCGCCGCCCCAGTCGTGCTGCTCTCGCCGGCCTGCGCCAGCTTCGACCAGTTCACCGGCTTCGACGCGCGCGGCGACGCCTTCCGCGCCCTCGTCGCCCGCCTCGCCGCCGACGACCTCGGAAGGGCCGCCTGATGGCCGTCTCCCGCGCCGACACCTCCACCCTCGGCCGCTGGTGGTGGACGATTGACCGCTGGACGCTGGCCTCGCTGCTGCTGCTCGTCGGCTTCGGCTACGTGATGATGCTGGCCGCCTCGCCCGCCGTGGCGGAGCGCATCGGCGCCTCCTCCCGCGACATGTTCTTCATCCGCCAGATCGTCTATCTCGCGCTCGCCACGGGCGTGATGGTCTCGGTCTCCATGCTGTCCATCCGGCAGGTGCGGCTCGCGGCCTGGCTCGGCCTGGCCGGCGCGGTCGCGATGGTGGCGGCCACGCTGGTGATCGGCGCGGAGATCAAGGGCGCGCGGCGCTGGCTGAACCTGCCCGGCCTGGGCTCCATTCAGCCCTCCGAGTTCCTGAAGCCCTGCTTCGCCATCGTCGCGGCCTGGCTCATCTCCGAAGGCAAGGTCAACCGCCGCTACGGCGCAACCCTGCTGGCCATCGTCCTCTTCGTCGGCATCGCCGCCCTGCTGAAGAGCCAGCCCGACATCGGCATGCTGCTCGTCGTCACCGCCGTCTTCTTCGCGCAGTTCTTCGTCGCCGGCCTCAACCTCTTCGTCGTCGGCTTCGTCGGCGCGCTCGGCGTCGTCGGCGCGGTGCTCGCCTACACGCTGTTCCCGCACGTGCAGTCCCGCGTGCACCGCTTCCTCGACCCGTCCTCCGGCGACAACTATCAGGTCAGCGTCGCGCTGGAGGCGTTCGGCAATGGCGGCCTGCTCGGCCGCGGCCCGGGCGAGGGCCGCGTGAAGAACGTGCTGCCCGACGCCCATGCCGACTTCGTCTTCGCGGTCGCCGGCGAGGAATTCGGCCTCGTCGTCTGCCTCGTCATCCTCGCCCTCTTCGCCTTCGTCGTGGTGCGCGGCCTGGTGCGGCTGCTCGGCGAGACGGACCTCTTCGTCGTGCTCGCCGCCGCCGGCCTGCTGACGCAGTTCGGGCTGCAGGCCTTCGTCAACATGGCCTCCTCCCTGCACCTGATCCCGACCAAGGGCATGACGCTGCCCTTCGTCAGCTATGGCGGCTCCTCCGTGCTCGCCATCGCCATGGGCATGGGCTTCCTCCTCGCGCTGACGCGCCGCCGCCTCTCGCGTGCCGAGGAGGACAGATGATGAGGGGGCCGGCCGCACGCCCGATCGTCATCGCCGCCGGCGGCACCGGCGGGCACCTGTTCCCCGCCGAGGCCCTGGCGGCCGAGCTCGTCGCGCGCGGGGAGCGCATCGCGCTGATGACCGATGCCCGCAGCGCCGCCTACGAAAGCCCGGTCTTCGGCAGCGCCGAGCGATTCGTGCTGAAGGGCTCCGGCCTCGCCGGCCGCGGCGCCAAGGCCGCCGCGACCGGGGCCGTCGCGCTGGCCGCCGGCACGCTGGAAGCGCGCCGCATCCTGAAGCGGCTGGACGCCGCCGCGGTGGTCGGCTTCGGCGGCTACCCCTCCGTCCCGCCGATCCTCGCCGCGCATACGCTGACCGGCGGGCATCGCCCGGTCACCGCGCTGCACGAGCAGAACGCCGTGCTCGGCCGCGCCAACCGGCTGCTCGCGCCCCGCGCCGCCCTGCTCGCCCTCTCCGCCGCCGAGACCGCCCGCGTGCCTGCCGGCTGCCGCGCGGAGGTCGTCGGCAACCCCGTGCGTCCCGCCCTCGCCGCGCTCGCCGGCCAGCCCTACGCCCCGCCCGGCGAAGGCGGCGCGATCCGCCTGCTCGTGCTCGGCGGCTCGCTCGGCGCGCGCGTCTTCGCCGACATCGTGCCCGGCGCCATCGCCGCGCTGCCCGACGCGCTCCGCGGCCGCCTCGTCGTCACGCAGCAGACCCGCGCCGAGGACCTGCCGCGCGTCGAGGCCGCCTATCGGGGCGCCGGCGTCCCCGCCGACCTCTCGCCCTTCTTCGGCGACATCGCGACGCGGCTGGCGATGGCGCATATCGTCATCGCGCGCGCCGGCGCCTCCACCGTCGCGGAACTCGCCTGCGCCGGCCGCCCCGCGATCCTCGTGCCGCTCCCGAACGCGATAGACGACCATCAATCCGCAAACGGAAGATCGCTTGCGGATGTCGGCGCGGCGTGGCTCATGCCGCAGCCAGCCTTCACCGCCGACGCGCTCGCGCGGCATCTCGGCGCGGTCCTGCCGAACCCGCCGGTGCTCGCGCGCGCGGCCGCGGCGGCGGCGGGACAGGCGCGCCCGGATGCGGCGCGCCGCTTCGCCGATCTCGTCCAATCCCTGGTCCGCGTCAGCGTGCCGTCGGAGCTTCGCTAGATGCGCGCCCTCCCGCTCTCCATCGGCCCCATCCACTTCGTCGGCATCGGCGGCATCGGCATGTCCGGCATCGCGGAGGTGCTGCACCGCCTCGGCTACGGCGTGCAGGGCAGCGACATCGCGGAAGGCTACAACGTCGCCCGCCTGCGCGAGGCCGGCATCCCCGTCACCGTCGGCCACGATGCCGCGAACCTCGGCGCCGCGCAGGTCGTCGTCGTCTCGACGGCGGTGAAGCGCGACAACCCGGAAGTGCAGGCCGCCCGCGCGCGCCTCATCCCCGTGGTCCGCCGCGCGGAGATGCTGGCGGAGCTGATGCGCCTGAAATGGTCCGTCGCGATCGGCGGCACCCACGGCAAGACCACCACCACCAGCCTCGTCGCCGCCGTGCTGGAAGCCGCGCGTCTCGACCCCACCGTCATCAACGGCGGCATCGTCAATGCCTACGGCACCAACACCCGCCACGGCGCCGGCGACTGGATGGTGGTGGAAGCGGATGAGAGCGACGGCAGCTTCCTCAAGCTGCCCGCCGTCGTCGCCGTCGTCACCAACATGGACCCGGAGCACCTGGACCATTGGGGCACGGCGGACGCCATGCGCGAGGGCTACGCCCAGTTCGTCGGCAACATCCCCTTCTACGGCTTCGCGGTCCTCTGCGCCGACCACCCGGACGTGCAGGCGATGATCCCGCGCCTGTCGGACCGCCGCGTCGTCACCTACGGCTTCTCGCCGCAGGCCGACGTACGCGCGGACCGCGTGCTCACCGACAAGATGGGCGCGACCTTCGAGGTGGCGGTGCGGGACCGCGCGACGGGGCGCACGCGGGGCCTGAAGCCGATGCGCCTGCCGATGCTCGGCCACCACAACGTGCAGAACGCGCTCGCCGCCATCGCCATCGCCATCGAGATGGACGTGGACGAGCACACGATCCGCACCGCGCTCGCCGGGTTCAAGGGCGTGAAGCGCCGCTTCACCCGCACCGGCGAGGCCGGCGGCATCACCGTCATAGACGATTACGGCCATCACCCCGTGGAGATCGCGGCCGTGCTGAAGGCCGCGCGCCAGGCCGGCGCGCGCGACGTGGTGGCCGTGGTGCAGCCGCACCGCTACTCCCGCCTCGCCTCGCTGTTCGAGGAGTTCTGCGCCTGCATGAACGATGCGGGCACGGTGATCGTGGCCGACGTGTACGCGGCCGGCGAGCAGCCGATCCCGGGCGTGGACCGCGACGCGCTGGTGGAGGGGTTGCGCGCCCGCGGCCACCGCTCCGTCGTCCCGCTGCCCGGCCCCGACAGCCTGGCCGAGATGGTCAACGCCATCGCGCGGCCCGGCGACTACGTCGTCTGCCTCGGCGCCGGCAACATCACCGCCTGGGCGCATGCGCTGCCCGAGCAGCTCGCCGCGCTGCAGACCCGCACGCGGCCGCGGGTCGTGGGCGGGTCCAAGTGAAGGCCGGCATGTCCGCCCACGCCACCCTGCCCCCGCTGCGCGGGCGCGTGGCCGCGTGGGCGCCGCTCGCGCCCTTCACCTGGTTCCGCGTGGGCGGGCCTGCGGAGTGGCTGGTGCGCCCAGCGGACCTGGACGACCTCCTCCTGCTGCTGCGCGACCTGCCCGGGAGCACGCCGCTGACGGTGATCGGCGCCGCCAGCAACCTCATCATCCGCGACGGCGGCGTGCGCGGCGTCGTGCTGCGCCTCGCCGGCCGCGCTTTCGCCGCGATCGAGCGCGACGGCAATGGCATCATCGCCGGCGCCGCCGCGCTGGACGCGACAGTGGCCGAGCACGCCGCGGCCGCGTCGCTCGCGGGCCTGGAGTTCCTCTGCGGCATCCCCGGCACGATCGGCGGCGCCGTCGCGATGAACGCCGGCGCGTACGGCGCGGAGGTCAAGGACGTGCTGGACTGGGCCGAGCTCGCCACGTCCGCCGGCCTGCTGCGTCTCTCCGCCGCCGAGCTCGGCTTCGCCTATCGCCGCGCGTCGCTGCCCGGGCGTGCCGTCGTGATGCGCGCGCGCTTCCGCGCCGTCCCCGGAGACGCCGCCGCGATCGCGTCCCGCATGGCCGAGATCCGCGCCGCCCGCGAAGCCACCCAGCCCGTCCGCGCCCGCACCGGCGGCTCCACCTTTAAAAATCCCCTCGGCAAGAACCCACCCGGCACGAAAGCCTGGCAGCTCGTGGACGCCGCCGGCTGCCGCGGCCTGACGCGCGGCGGCGCGCAGGTGAGCGAGCTGCACGCCAACTTCCTCCTGAACACCGGCGGCGCGACCGCGGCCGACATCGAAGGCCTGGGCGAAGAGGTGCGTGCGCGGGTGCTGGCTGGCACGGGCGTCCAGCTGGAGTGGGAGATCAAGCGGATCGGTGAGGTCGCGACCCCCCCACCCCAACCCTCCCCCGCAAGGGGGGAGGGAGCCGGACTCCCCCTCCCCTCGCGGGAGGGGGCAGGGGGGAGGGGCTCGCAGGACATGGACACCCCATGACCCACGTCGCCCTCCTCCACGGCGGCGTCTCCGCCGAGCGCGACGTCTCGCTCGCCACCGGCGCCCAGGTCGTCGCCGCGCTGCGCGGCGCCGGCTTCCACGTGACCCCCATCGAGGTCACGCAGGACCTCGCCGCCGTCATCGCCGCCCTCACCGCGGCCAAGCCCGACGTGGTCTTCAACGCGCTGCACGGCCGCTTCGGCGAGGATGGCTGCATTCAGGGCGTGCTCGACTGGCTCGGCCTGCGCTACACCCATTCCGGCCTGCGCGCCTCCGCGCTCGCCATGGACAAGGCCGCCGCCAAGGCCGCCTTCGCCGCCGCCGGCCTGCCCGTCGCCCCCTCCCGCATCGTCTCGCCGGAGGAGCTGGAGGCGGAGGATCCGCTGCCCCTGCCCTACGTCGTGAAGCCGGTGAACGAGGGATCCTCCGTCGGCGTCGAGATCTTCCGCGAGGGCGACAACCGCCGCGCGGAGGTGGCGCGGAACTGGAAATACGACCGCCGCATCATGGCCGAAGCCTACATCCCCGGCCGCGAACTCACCGTCGCCGTCATGGGCGACCGCCCGCTGGAGGTGACGGAGATCGCCACCGGCCACGTCTTCTACGACTACGACGCGAAGTATGCCGATGGCGGCAGCGCCCACACGCTCCCCGCACCCGTGCATCCCTCCATCCGCGACCAGGCGATGGAGGTCGCGCTGCGCGCGCACCAGGCGCTCGGCTGCCGCGGCGTGTCCCGCGCCGATTTCCGCTACGACGACACCGCCGGCGAACCGGGCCGCCTCTACATCCTGGAGGTCAACACCCAGCCCGGCATGACCCGCACGAGCCTTGTGCCGGAGCAGGCCGCGCATGTCGGCATTGCCTTCCCCGATCTCTGCGCCTGGATGGTGCGCGAGGCCCGCCATGGCGCGTAGCGTCGCGGCCCCCGGCCGCGCCAATCCAGGCACGCGCGCCTCAACCCGGCGCGAGCAGGACCGCCCGAGCCGGCTCCGGCTCTGGCTGAAGCGCCGCCGCAACCTCGCGCGTCCCGCGGCCCTCGGCCTGCTCGGCCTCGGCACGTTGGCGGCGATCGGCACCGCCCTCTACCTCGCCGATCCCGCCGGTCGCGTCGCGATGCTCGTGGAGCACGCCGGCAACCTCGGCGAAGCCGCCGGCATCGAAGTGCGCGAGGTCGTCGTCGAGGGTCGCCAGAACACCCCGCGCGACCTGATCGGGGCCGCCCTCGGCGTGGGGCGCGGCGACCCGCTCCTCTCCTTCTCCGCCGCCGAAGCCCGCGCACGGCTCGAGACCATCGCCTGGGTCGAAGCCGCGCATGTCGAACGCCGCCTGCCCGGCACCATCCTCGTGCGCCTCACCGAACGCACGCCCTTCGCGATCTGGCAGCACAACGGCCGCTTCTCGATCGTGGACCGCGAGGGCAAGGTCGTCACGACCGAGACGCTCGACGCCTTCGGCCCGCTGCCGCTGATCGTCGGCGCCGGCGCCGACCGGACCGCCGCCACGCTCCACGACCTGCTCGCGGCGCATCCCGAGGTACTGCGCCGCGTGCAGGCGATGGTGCGCGTCGGCGAGCGCCGCTGGAACCTGCGCCTCCACAACGGCGCCGACGTGCTGCTGCCGGAAGGCCACGAAGCACCCGCGCTGAACCGCCTCGCCGAGCTGCAGCAGCGCAACGCCGTGCTGGACCGCCCGCTCGTCGCCATAGACATGCGCCTGCCCGACCGCCTGGTGCTGCGCCAGCCGCCCGCGCCAGAGCCGCCGCCCCAGCCACAGCGCCGACCCACGGGGAACCGCGGATGAACGCCCTCTCCCGCCTCCCCATCCCCGTCGAGGGCGGCCCCGCGCCGCGCCGCCGCGCCGCGCGCGCGGGCGCCTTCGGCGTGCTCGACATCGGCACGACGAAGACCGTCTGCCTCGTCGCCCGCATCGAGGGCGACGGCACCCCGCGCGTGCTCGGCTTCGGCTGGCAGCGCGGCCGCGGCGTGAAGGGCGGCTCCATCGTGGACCTGGAGGAGGCGGAGCGCGCCATCCGCGCCGCCGTCGGCCAGGCGGAGGAGATGTCGGACACCCAGCTCTCCGGCGCCATCGTCAACCTCTCCTGCGGCCAGCCCGAATCCCGCCTGCTGCACCTGCAATGGCCGATCGGCGGCCGCGCCGTGACAGATGCCGACCTGCGCGCGATCCTCGCCGAGGGCCGCCGCCGCGGCCACGAGGACGGGCGGGAGACGGTGCACGGCGCGCCCGTCTCCTTCACCGTGGATGCGACGCCGGGCGTCGAGGACCCGCGCGGCATGGTCTGCGACACGCTCGGCGCCCGCGTGCACCTGGTGGATGCCTCGCAGGCCGCGCTCCGCAACCTCGGCACCTGCCTCGCCCGCTGCGACCTGGAAGTGGAGGAGCTGGTCTCCGCCCCCTTCGCCGCCGGCCTGGCGACGCTGGTGGAGGACGAGAAGCGCATCGGCGCGACCGTGGTGGACATGGGCGGCGGCGCCACCTCCATCGCCGTCTTCGCCGAAGGCCAGCTCATCCACACCAGCCACGTCCCGGTCGGCGGCTGGCAGGTGACGAACGACCTCGCCCGCGTGCTCTCCACGCCCATCAACCACGCCGAGCGCCTGAAGACGCTGCACGGCGGCGCGCTCTCCGCGCAGGACGACGAGCGCGAGATGCTGCCGATCCCGCTCGTGGGGGAGGATGACGACCACATCGCCCGCATCCCGCGCGCCATGGTCGTCAACATCATCCGCCCGCGGCTGGAGGAGACCTTCGAATTCGTGCGCGACCGCCTGCAAGCCGCCGGCGTCGCGCAGGAAGCCGGCAGCCGCGTCGTGCTGACCGGCGGCGGATCGCTTCTCATCGGCGCGCGGGAACTCGCCGCGCGCGTGCTGGACCGTCAGGTCCGGCTGGGCCGTCCGCGGGGGGTACGCGGCCTGCCCGAGACCGCCGGCGGCGCGCCCTTCGCGGTCGCCGTCGGCCTGCTCGCCTGGGCGGCCGGGGAGGGCCGCCCGATCGTGGACATCGCCCCCGGGCCCGATCGCCCGCGCGGCGCCGTCCGCCGCCTCTTCGACTGGCTGAAGGTGCGCGTGTGATGCGCGCACCCGTTCCGATCCAACGCTGAGACCTTCAGGGGGATTTCCAGCATGACGCTCAACCTCACCGTCGCGTCCCATAACATGACGGACTTCACGCCGCGCATCGCCGTCGTCGGCGTCGGCGGCGGCGGCACCAACGCCGTGAACAACATGGTCGCCATGGGCCTCGACGGCGTCGAGTTCCTCGTCGCCAACACCGACGCGCAGTCGCTGGTGAAGAGCAACGCCGACCGCAAGGTACAGCTCGGCCCGCACCTCACCCAGGGCCTCGGCGCCGGCGCGAAGCCGGAGATCGGCCGCGCGGCGGCGGAGGAGGCGACGGAGGAACTCGCCCGCCACCTCGAAGGCAGCCACATGGTCTTCGTCACCGCCGGCATGGGCGGCGGCACCGGCACGGGGGCGGCGCCGGTGATCGCCCGCATGGCGCGGGAGCGCGGCATCCTCACCGTCGGCGTCGTCACCAAGCCCTTCGACTTCGAGGGCCCGAAGCGCCGCAAGGCCGCCGATGCCGGGATCGAGGAGCTGCAGCAATTCGTGGACACGCTCATCGTCATCCCGAACCAGAACCTCTTCAGGCTGGCGAATGAGCGCACGACCTTCGCCGAGGCCTTCAAGATGGCCGACAACGTCCTCTACATGGGCGTGCGCGGCGTGACGGACCTGATGGTGAACCCCGGCCTGGTGAACCTCGACTTCGCCGACATCCGCACCGTGATGGCGGAGATGGGCAAGGCGATGATGGGCACCGGCGAGGCCGAGGGCGAGGACCGCGCCGTGAAGGCCGCGGAAGCCGCCATCAGCAACCCGCTGCTGGAGGACACCTCGATGAGCGGCGCGCGCGGCGTGCTCATCAACATCACCGGCGGCTACGACATGACGCTGTTCGAGGTGGACGAGGCCGCGAACCGCATCCGCAAGGAAGTGGACGAGGACGCGAACATCATCTTCGGCAGCTCCATAGACGAGAGCATGAACGGCCGGCTGCGCGTCTCCGTCGTCGCCACCGGCATTGACGCGCGCGAGGCGAGGGAAGCCGAGCGGCCGAAGCTCGTCGCGGTCGGCGGCGGGGCCGCGGTGCACGCCGTCTCCAACGTCGCGATCGCGCCGGCGCAGCCGGTCCGCGCGCCCACCGGCTTCACGCCGCGGGTCGCCGCTGCGCCGGCGCCGCGCCCGATGGGCGGCTTCGTCGGCCCCGCCGTGGCCGCGCCGGTGATGGAAGCGATGCCCGCCGCCGAGCCGGTGACCCTCGCGACCCCCGTCGAGCCCGGCCTCCGCGCCCCCGTCGGCACCCGCCCCGCCCCGGCGCCGCAACCGGCCGTCGGCGGCGCCTTCAACAGCATCTTCCGCCGCGCCACCGGCCTGATCCGCCGCGACCTGCCGGAAGCGCCCGCCATGCAGCCGGCCCAGGCCCCCGTCGCCCGTGCCGAGCCCGCCCCCGCCCCCCAGGCCCGCCCCGCCCCGCGCGTCGCCCCGCAGGAGGAGATGGGCCTCGACATCCCCGCCTTCCTCCGCCGCCAGTCGAACTGACGTCCCGCTTCCCCCCTCTTGCTTCCCCCTCTCCCCCCGACGGGGGGAGAGGGAGGGGTGAGGGGGGCGCGCGCAGCGCTGAAGGGAGGGCCGTCGCGCAGCAACGAGCCTTCATCGAAGCCAGCCGCGACTCCTACACTCCGCCCCTGATTTATGGCGCAATCAGGGCAGTTGTGCGCCGCACTCTTCCCGCAAAATCAACAGCTTACTGCGTAATATCACGAAACAACGCTTGAATGGCGCCCCGGCCCCCGAAGTGGCATCTCCGACTGGGGCGCCGCCGTTTGGCACCTCGTGCCGATCAGGCGGGGCCAAGGGGGGTCCGGCTGCCGGCACCACCGCCGCGGAGTTGGAATGGACGGGTTTCTCACCCTCGATCGGGCCGGACGACGCACGCTCAAGGGCGCGATCTTCTGCGTCGGCATCGGCCTGCACACCGGCCGGCGCGTCTCGCTCACCCTGCGGCCCGCCGCCGCCGGCACCGGCATCCTGTTCCGCCGCACCGACCTCGGCGTGGACATCCCCGCCCGCTTCGACCGCGTCTCCGACACGCGCCTCTGCACCGCCCTCGTCGCCGAAGGCGCCCCCCAGGCCCGCATCGGGACTGTGGAGCACATGATGGCCGCGCTCGCCGGCACCGGCGTCACCGACGCGATCGTGGAGCTGGACGGGCCTGAGGTTCCGATCCTCGACGGCTCCGCCGCGCCCTTCGTCTTCCTGCTCGACTGCGCCGGCACCGTGCCGCTGAACACCCCCGCCCCGGTGCTGGAGATCCTGCGCCCCGTCCGCGTGGCGGAAGGCGATGCCTTCGCCGAGCTGCTGCCCGGCCGCGAGCCCGGCCTGGACGCGAGCCTGGCGATTGATTTCCCCGGCACCGCCATCGGCCGCCAAACCCTCTCCATGCGCATCACCCCGGCCGCCTTCCGCGCCGGCCTCGCCGATGCCCGCACCTTCACCCTCGCCGAGGAGATCGCGCGGCTGCGCGCCGCTGGCCTCGCGCAGGGCGGCAGCCTCGGCAACGCCGTCGTCGTGGACGGGCCGCTGGTGGTGAACCCCGGCGGCCTCCGCCGCCCCGACGAGTTCGTCCGCCACAAGCTGCTCGACGTGGTCGGCGACCTCGCCCTCGCCGGCGCCGCGATCTCTGGCCGCTTCGTCGGCCACCGCTCCGGCCACGCACTCAACAACCGCCTGCTGCGCGCCCTCTTCGCCGACCGCGGCGCGTGGCGCCTGACGGAAGGCGAGCTGATGAGCGACGGCGCCACCGCCCGCCTGCCCGCCGCGGCCGCGCCCGCGGTCGCCTGACGAGGCTGCCCAGCCGGGCTGCGCGTGGTATAGGCGGCGGGCCATGCGCACACCCTCCCGCTTCCGCAGCACCTCGCTCGCGCTGACCCTCCTCGTCCCGCTCGCCGCCTGCGGCAGCTACTGGGACGGCCGGCAGGACACCCTCGGCCGCCGTGGCGCCGCCTCCGCCACCGACCAATCCGCCGAGGGCCTCTTCGCCGCCGGCATGGAAGCGCTGGACCGCCAGCAATTCCCCCGCGCCGTCGAGGCGTTCGACACCGTGGAGCGCGAGCACCCATATTCCGCCTTCGCCACCAACGCCAAGCTGATGTCGGCCTACGCCGAATACTCCCGCAACCGCTACACGGAAGCGCTCGGCGCGCTCGACCGCTTCATCCAGCTTCATCCCGCACACCGCGACATCGCCTACGCCTACTACCTCCGCGCGCTCTGCCATTATGAGCAGATCAACGACACGCAGCGCGACCAGCGCAACACCGAACAGGCGATGACGGCCCTGCAGGAAGTGGCGAACCGCTTCCCCAACACGCCCTACGCCCGCGATGCGCGCCTGAAGATGGACCTCGCCCGCGACCACCTGGCCGGGCGCGAGATGGTGATCGGCCGCTTCTACCAGAACCGCCAGCTCCACCTGGCCGCCATCGGCCGCTTCCGCCGCGTGGTGGACGAGTACCAGAACACCAACCACGTCCAGGAAGCCCTGCACCGCCTGACCGAGAGCTACCTCGCCCTCGGCCTGACCGACGAGGCCCGCCGCACCGCCTCCGTCCTCGGCCACAACTACCCGGGCAGCCCCTGGTACCAGGACAGCTACGCGCTGCTGGTGGAAGGCGCACCCGGCACCGAACAGGAACGCCCCGGCTTCTTCCGCCGCATGGTCGGAGGCATCTTCTGAGGTCCGATACGTCTCCCTCCCCCGTTCACGGGGGAGGGTCGGGGTGGGGGGAAGGACACGCGCGGACTCTCCACCCATGCTGACCTCCCTCGCCATCCGCGACGTCGTCCTGATCGAGCGCCTCGACCTCGCCTTCAGCCGCGGCCTCACCGTCCTCACCGGCGAGACCGGCGCCGGCAAATCCATCCTGCTCGACAGCATGGGCCTCGCACTCGGCGCCCGCGCCGACAGCGGCCTGGTCCGCGCCGGCCAGCCACAGGCCTCCGTCGCGGCCGCCTTCACCCTGCCCGACGACCACCCCGCACGCGCCATCCTGACCGAACAGGGCCTGGACGCCGAGGACGACCTCGTGCTCCGCCGCGTCGTCACCGCCGATGGCCGCAGCCGCGCCTTCGCCAACGACCAGCCCGTCGGCCTCGCGCTGCTCCGCCGGCTCGGCGCGACACTCGTGGAGGTGCAGGGCCAGCACGAGCAGGTCGGCCTCGCCGATCCCGCCGCCCATGCCGGCCTGCTCGACGCTTCCGGCGCGCTCGACAAGCTGCGCGCCGCCGTCGCCGTGGCCCACCGGGCCTGGCGCGATGCCGAACGCACGCTGGCGACGGCCCGCGAGGAGATCGCAGCCGCCCAGCGCGACGAGGAGTTCCTCCGCCACGCCGTCGCCGAGCTTGAGGCGCTGGCCCCCGCCGAGGGCGAGGAGGACGGCCTCGCCGCCGAACGCCAGCGCCTGCAACAGGGCGAACGCCGCGGCGAGGCGATCGCCGAGGCGCTGTCCTCCCTCACCCCGCGGGACCGCCGCGCCGCCAACCCCGCCAACGCGCTCCGCTCCGCCATCCGCGCGCTGGAACGCCTGCCCGCGCCCAACACGGAAGCCGAGCCGGCGCTGGACGCGATGGGCCGCGCGCTCGACGCACTCGCCGAAGCCGAGACCGCGCTCGAACGCCTCTCCCACGATGCCGGCCCCGACCCGCGCCGCCTAGAAACCGTGGAGGAGCGCCTCTTCGCGCTCCGCGCCGCCGCGCGGAAGCACATGGTCCCCGTCGTGGAGCTGCCCGCGCTCCTCGCCGCGCTGAAGGACCGCCTCGCCGCGCTCGACGCCGGCACCGGCCGCGTGACGGCGGCCGAGCGCGCCGCCGCCGAGACCCGCGCCGCCTACCTCGCCGCCGCCGCGAAGCTCACCGAGTCCCGCCGCACCGCCGCCGGGGCGCTGGAAAAGGCGATCGCCCGCGAGCTGCCGCCCCTGAAACTCGACCGCGCCCGCCTGGTCGTGGAGGTCGCGCCGAAGCCCGAATCCGCCTGGGGGCCGGAGGGCGTGGACCGCGTCACCTTCCTCGTCTCCACCAACCCCGGCCAGGCCCCCGGCGCGCTGGACCGCGTGGCGTCGGGCGGCGAGCTCTCGCGCCTCATGCTCGCGCTGAAGGTCGTGATGGCGCGCGGCTCGCCCGTGCCGACGCTCGTCTTCGACGAGGTGGACAGCGGCATCGGCGGCGCCACCGCCGCGGCGGTCGGCGAACGCCTCGCCCGCGTCGCCGAGCGCTTGCAGGTCCTGGTCGTCACCCACTCGCCGCAGGTCGCCGCCCGCGGCGCCCGCCACCTGTCGGTCGCCAAAGGCGTGCGCGGCGACCGCGCCGAGACCCGCGTGACGCCCCTCGACGCCAAATCCCGCCGCGAGGAGATCGCCCGCATGCTCGCCGGCGAGCGCGTCACCGAAGCCGCCCGCGCCGCCGCCGACAGCCTGCTGGCGGGGAGCCTGCTGTAGGCCTCCCCTGGGCGCCTGCTACGCGATCGCGCTGTTATGCATCCGCCAATGCGCGGTACGGCGCATGCGCAAACGGACGTGCTCTGCCACCACTGATCCTGTGGTAGTGAAAGCCGGGGATTGACGACATGGCGATCATCGCGACCCGAACTCTCTCGACGGCATTGGGGAATATGCGAGTGGAGCTCGACGCCCCCGCACGACTTGATCACGACTACGCATGCGTTTACCGGTTGATTGGTCCTCGCACGCAGAAGCGTGGTCGCGCGATGGGAATCGACGGGTTTCAGGCGTTGCAGCTCGCCCTCGAACGGATCGCGGCCGACCTCCGCGCCAGCCCCGAGTTCGAGGCAGGCCCGCTTCAGTGGCTGGACATGCATCACCCCGGCTTTCGCTTGCCCGAGGTCATCGGGGACCTCGGTTGGACGCCGTCGGCGACTGGAGCATCCGGCGACCCCCGCGCATGACCGCGAACACGTCAGTACCGACGATACGGGATGCCGAGGACGCCGACGCCCCCGCCATCGCCGCGCTCATCACCGCCATCAACAGCCTCGACGGCCCCCCGCGCCTCGTCATGACCGCCGGGATCGTCCGCCGCGACCTCCTCGGCGCGAACCTCAAGGCGATCCTCCGCATCGCCGAACACGAAGGCGCGGTCGCCGGCTTCGCGACCGCCGGCCTGATCTACGACGCCGAGCGCGCCGCCTGGGCCCTCATGCTGCTCGACCTGTACGTGGAGCCGCGCGCCCGCCGCCGCGGCCTCGCCCGCGCGCTGATGGCGTCGCTCGCCGCCGAGGCGAAGCGCCTCGACGCCGCCTGCCTCTGGTGGGGCGTGGACGAGGGCGACGACGAGGCGACACTGTTCTACCGCAGCATCGGCGCCGTCAGCGAAGGCCGCTTCAGCGGCGAGATCATCAAAGGCGCCGCCCTGGACGCGCTGGCCCGATCGGCCGCCCCCGCGTGATGCGCCACCCGCCCCCACTCCCCCGTCGTCCCCGCGAAAGCGGGGACCCACCTCACCACCCACCCGGCCCGCCCCGCGTAGAGTGCCGCCCGCTCCCCCTTCCCTGTCGTCCCCGCGAAAGCGGGGACCCACCTCACCATCCACCCGCCCCGCCGCGCATGAAGCGCCGCCTCGCCGCGGAGCACCCGCGTTGACCGCCCCCACCCTCCGCACCCGCCCCGTCGAGTCCCTCACCGAAGAGGATGCGCAAACCGAACTCGCCGCCCTCGCCGCCGAGATCGCGCATCACGACGAGCTCTACCACGCGAAGGACGCGCCGGAGATCACCGACGCCGCCTATGACGCCCTCGTCCGCCGCAACCGCGCGATCGAGGCGCGCCATCCCGGCCTGGTCCGCGAGAACAGCCCGAGCCGCCGCGTCGGCGCCAAGGCCGCCGAGGGCTTCGCGAAGCTCCGCCACGGCGTGCCGATGCTCAGCCTCGACAACGCGTTCGACGCCGAGGATTTCGCTGCCTTCACCGCCTCGATCCGCCGCTTCCTCAAGCTCGGCGCCGAGGAGGCGCTGGAATTCGTCGGCGAGCCGAAGATAGACGGCCTCTCGGTCAACCTGACCTACGAGGACGGCGCCTTCGCCCGCGGCGCCACGCGCGGCGACGGCGCGGAAGGCGAGGACGTCACCCGCAACCTGCAGACGCTGAACGACCTGCCGCGCAAGCTGAAGCCGCCCTTCCCCGCCCGCATCGAGATCCGCGGCGAGGTATTCTGCACCAAGGCCGATTTCCTCGCTTTCCGCGCCCAGCAGCAGGCCGCCGCGGCGGAACGCGAAGCCCGCCGCGCCCGCGGCGAGCGCGTCGGCCCAGCCGTCACCATCCCCGTCAATCCCCGCAACTTCGCCGCCGGCTCGCTTCGCCAGCTCGATCCTGCGATCACCAAGGCCCGCCCGCTCCAACTCTTCGCATATGCGATGGGCGAGGGAAGTGAAGTTGATTGGTCAACACACGCCGAATATCTGGAGCGCCTGAAGAAGTGGGGATTCAGGGTTTACGCTGAAAACACGCTCCTCACTGACGAGGCTTCTGCGCAAGCCTTTCAAATTCATATGCTAAGTATCCGCGCGAGCCTCGCCTACGACATAGACGGCGTCGTGTACAAGCTGAACCGCCTGGACTGGCAGCGCCGCCTCGGCTTCGTCGGCCGCGCGCCGCGCTGGGCGGTCGCCTGGAAATTCCCGGCCGAGCAGGCGACCACCACGCTCCTCGACATCGAGATCCAGGTCGGCCGCACCGGCGCCCTCACCCCGCGCGCGGTGATGCAGCCCATAGGCGTCGGCGGCGTGATGGTCAGCCACGCCAGCCTGCACAACGAGGACGAGATCGCCCGCAAGGACGTGCGCATCGGCGACACCGTCATCCTCCAACGCGCCGGCGACGTCATCCCGCAGATCCTCGGCGTGGTGCCCGAGAAGCGCCCGCCGGACGCAAAGCCCTTCGCCTACCCGGACCGCTGCCCGGCCTGCGGCAGCCACGCCGTGCGCCCGCCCGGCGAGGTCGTGCGCCGCTGCACCGGCGGCCTCATCTGCCCCGCGCAGACGGTGGAGCGCCTGATCCACTTCACCCGTCGCAACTCCATGGACATCGAAGGGCTGGGCATCGAGAACATCCAGAAGCTGCACGACGCGGACCTGGTGCGCAGCCCCGCCGACATCTTCCGCCTGCGCGACCACGCCGCGACGATGCAGGGCTGGGAGGGCTGGGGCGAGCGCAAGATCACCAAGCTCCTCGACGCGATCGAGGCCCGCCGCCGCGTCCCGCTGGACCGCTTCATCTTCGCCCTCGGCATCCGCCGCATCGGCGAGCAGAACGCCAAGCTCCTCGCCCGCCACTACCACGCCTTCGCCGACTGGCGCGCCCGCATGCTGGACGCCACGACCATCGGCTCCGAAGCGCGGGAGGAACTCGGCAGCATCGGGGGCATCGGCCCCGCCATCGCCACCGAACTCGCCGAGTTCTTCGCCGAACCCCGCAACCTCGCCGCGCTGGACGACCTGGCCGGCCAGGTGACGCCCGAGGACGTCACCGCTCCCACAACCGCCGACAACCCCTTCGCCGGCAGGACGATGGTCTTCACCGGCACACTCGAAACCATGTCGCGCGACGAAGCCGAGGCGCAGGCCGAACGCCTCGGCGCCAAGGTGACGAAGAGCGTCTCCAAGAAGACCGACTTCGTCGTGGTCGGCGCCGACGCCGGCAGCAAGGCAAAGAAGGCCGCCGAGCTCGGCCTTAGGACGCTGACGGAGACGGAGTGGCGCGCATTGGCGGCGCTCCCCTAAGCCCTCCCCCCTCGCGGGGGGTTCGACGCCATGGGCGTCGGACGCCGAAGGCTGGTTGGGAGGGGGGCATGAGCGCCGTACCTCGGCACCGGACCCAGCCGCATCACCAGGGCTTATCCCCCGCATCACCCCTTCTCGTTTCCCCCGCGCCTGACCAAGCACCATCGTCACGACATGCCCCTCGACCCCCACCTCCTCGCCGCCTTCCTCGTCGCCGCCTGGGTCCTCATCCTTACCCCCGGCCCCGACATGCTCTTCGTCATCGGCCAGACCCTCGCCGGCGGCGCCCGCCGCGGCTGGGCGGCGATGTTCGGGATCGTCACCGGGGCGATGGTCCACATCGCGCTGGCCGCCTCCGGCATCGCCGCGCTGCTCGCCGCCTCGCCCGCGACCTTCGACGCGCTGCGCCTCGCCGGGGCACTCTACCTGCTCTGGCTCGCCTTCGGCGCGCTGCGCGCCGCGCTGAAGGGCGGCGCGCAACTGCGCCCGGCGGCGCCGACCCGCGCCGCCTTCCGCGACGGCTTCGTCACCAACCTGACGAACCCGAAGGTGATCCTCTTCTTCCTCGCCTTCCTGCCGCAATTCGTGGACCCCGGCCGCGCCCCGGCCTGGCTGCAGATGGCGATTCTCGGCCCGCTCGTGCCGCTGATGGCGCTGCCCTTCTACGGCCTGGTGATCGCCACCGCAGACCGCGCCGCCGCGCGCCTCCAGCGCTTCGCGCGCTGGCTGGACGGGCTCGCCGGCCTCCTCTTCCTCGCCCTCGGCCTGCGCCTGTTGTTCGGCGGCCGTCCGGCCTGACCACGTCCTCCTCCCCCGTTTACGGGGGGTCCGACGCCAAGGGCATCGGACGCCGAAGTTGCGGCGGAACGCCGCTTGTGCAGGCTGGTCGGGGTGGGGGCATTCGCCAAGCGCACCACCCTGCGCTATCGCAAGCGCCAAGATGTCCGCCGCCCTCCTCGCCACGCTCCTCCTCTCCGTCGCCGCCTACATCCACACCCGCTCCACCGACCCCGCCATGCGCCCCGAAAGCGCCGCCGCCGACCTGTTCTGGCGCGCCCTCTCCTTCATCGCGCTCATCGCCTGGGGCGCGCTCATCGTGCGCGGCTACGCGCGGGCGCAGTACGCCAACACCACCGCCGCCCTGCTCGGCTCCTTCGCGCTGAACTGGTACATCGGCCACCGCGGCCCGAAGCCGACCTGGCCCGGCCTCTCCATGTTCTTCGCCGTCGTCGGCCTCGGCCTCGCCGGCTACGCCTTCACCCGCGAATAGGCGGCAGGTCCAGCCGCGTCACCTCCGCCTGCACCTCCGGATAGCGTTCGCGCACCAGCGGATCGTGCCCGGGGATCACCAGGCTCTCATCCCCACCCGCGAGCTGCCTCGCCCGCCGCCAGCCCTGGATCATCGCGCCGATGTCGTAGGCGATCGGGAAGGGATTGCCGCGCGCGACATTGGCGTAGAAATGCGCCGCGTCCACCGCCAGCACGAGCAGCCCGCGCGCCGTCGCCACACGCACCACCTGCATGCCGTCGCTGTGCCCGCCGACGCGGTGCACCGTCACGCCCGGCGCCACCTCGCCATCGCCGTCGTGGAACACCACGCGCTCCGCGTACACCGCGCGCACCAGCTTCACCACGTCCTCCACCTCGAAGGTGGAGCGCAGGCACGCGCCGCACATGTGCCGCCCCGTCGCGAAGGCCATCTCGCGATCCTGCACGTGGAAGCTCGCGTTCGGGAACAGCCCGAGGTTGCCCGCATGGTCCCAATGCAGGTGGCTGATGATCACGTCGCGGATCGCGCCCGCCGAGGTCCCCATCGCCGCCAGGCACTCGCCGACGGGGCGCATGATCTCGCGCCCGCGCCGCGCGCCCGTCGCGGCATCGAAGCCCGTATCCACCACCACCTCCCGCCCGTCCGGACCGCGCAGCAGCCAGACGTAGTAGTCGAGCGGCATCATCTCATGCGCGTCCTCGACCGGCATGAGGAAGTTGGTCTGCGCCGGCCGGTCATGCCGCCCATAGCGCAGCGCGAAGACCTGCCAGATCATCCTCTGTCCCTCCGCTCCACGGACGGCGACGCCAGCTCCGCGCCCGCCAGCATCTCGGAAAACCGCGCGGCCGCCGTGTGGTCCTGCCCCGGCCCGAGCGACGCGGCCGCCGCCGCCCACAGCTCCCGCAGCGCGGCCGAGAGCGGCGCCGCCGTCCCCGTCTCCCGCGCCACGCCGGTCGCGATCGTCAGGTCCTTCACCATCAGGTCCAGCGAGAAGCCGGAATCGAAGCCGCGCGACAGCACGAACTGCCTCAGCTTCTTCTGCGTGCTGTTGTTCATCCCCGTCGAGGCGTTCAGCACGTCCACCATCACCGCGGGATCGAGCCCGGAGCGCTGCCCCGCCAGCAGCGCCTCCACCGCGATCAGGAACCCGGCCGCGCTGACCAGGTTGTTCAGCGCCTTCATCGCCTGCCCCGCGCCGACGTCGCCGCAGCGCGTCACGCTCGTGCCCATCGCGCGCAGCACCGGCGCGACGCGATCCAGCACCGCCGCGTCGCCGCCCGCCATGATCGAGAGCGTCCCGTCCTCCGCCCGCGCGACGCCGCCCGAGACCGGCGCGTCCACCAGCGCGATGCCGCCCTCCGCCAGCTCCGCCGCCAGGCGCCGCGTGACGGACGGCTCGCCCGACGACATCTCGACCATCACCGCGCCCGAAGCCAGCGCGCCGCGCATCGCCGCGACCGCCTCCGCCACGTCGCGGCTGGCGGGCAGCATCGTGACGACCACCTCCGCGCCCCGCGCCGCCTCCGCCGCATTGGCCGCCGCGCTGGCCGCCCCCACGCCGCCATGCGCGCCCGCGAAGGCCGCCGCGCGGCCCGCCATCGCGTCATGCACCGTCACGACGTGGCCGGCCTCGACCAGCCGCCGCGCCATCGGCCATCCCATCCGGCCGATGCCTATGAAGCCGACGCGCGTCATGCCATGCCTCCCAGGCACAGGCTGCGGTGGCCGCGCCGCGCGCGCAAGGAGGAACGATGTTCGAAGGCTTCCGCACGGAGACCCGCGACGGCGCCGACGGCGCCCGGCTTTGCGTCCGCATCGGCGGCAGCGGCCCGCCGCTCCTGCTCCTGCACGGCAACCCGCAGACGCACCTCATGTGGCATAAGGTCGCGCCCGTCCTCGCGCGGCGCTACGCCGTCATCTGCCCGGACCTCCGCGGCTACGGCCAGTCCTCCAAGCCGCCCGTCACGCCCGACCACGCGCCGATGTCGAAGCGCGCCATGGCCGCCGACATGCTCGCCCTCATGCGCGGCCTCGGCCATGCGCGGTTCCAGGTCGTCTCGCACGACCGCGGCGCACGCCTCGCGCACCGCCTGGCGCTCGACGCGCCGGACGCCGTCGCGCGGCTCTGCGTGATGGACATCGTCCCCACGCTGCACCATTTCGAGACCACCGACATGGCCTTCGCCATGGGCTACTATCACTGGTTCTTCCTCGCCCAGCCGCACCCCCTGCCCGAGCGCATGATCCGCCGCGACGTCGAGGATTGGTTCGACCTCCAGACCTCCCGCGAGCCGAAGGACCGCGGCTTTTTCGCGCCCGAGGCCCGCGCCGACTACCTCGCCGCGCTGCACCTGCCCGGCACGATCGAGAGCATCTGCGAGGACTACCGCGCCGCCGCCACGATAGACCTCGACCACGACCGCGCCAGCCGCGCCGCCGGCGACCGCATCGCCTGCCCCGTGCTCGCGCTTTGGGGCGGCAAGGGCAAGGTCGGCCAATGGTACAAGCCGTTGGAGGTCTGGAGCACCTACGCCACCGCCCCCGTCACCGGCGGCCCGGTGCCCTCCGGCCACTACCTACCCGAGGAAGCCCCCGAAGGGGTCCTCGCCGCCCTGAATGGCTTCCTCGATTGAACACCTCTTCTCCCTCCCCCGTTCACGGGGGAGGGTTGGGGTGGGGGGAACGTCAAGCGCTACCCATGCCCCCTCACCCGAATCCCAGCACGAACGGCAGATCCGTATCCCCCGTCCGCTCCCCGAACCCCGTCAGCATCGCATGCACCTGCCCGCGATGATGCGTCTGGTGATTGAACAGATGCGTCACCAGCACCGCGACCGGCCGCGTCACATCCCGCCCCATCGCCCCGCTGAACCAGCTCATCTCCCCCGCCAGCCACGCTTCCGGAACGCGCGCCGCCCACGCCTCGAGCGCCGCATCCACCTCCACCCGCTCGGCCTTCAGCACCGCCCAATCCGGGTACAGCCCCGCGCTCTCCCGTATCCCGCCCGCCGGCGCCTCCCACCCGTCGAAGCGGCTCATCCAGATGCGGTCGCCCCACATCAGGTGGCTCAGCGTGCCCTGCACCGAGCCGAAGAACGCCCCACGATCCTCCATCCGCTGCGCCGGCGCCAGCCGGTCCGCCGCGGCGTAGAGCCTGCGGTTCATCTCGGCATTGTACGCGGCCATCAGCCGCACCCAGCCCGGCGTGATCACGGCGCAACCCCCTTCCAGAAGAACACCGTCTCCGCCGGCTGCCCGTCCGGCCCCAGCTCGAAGCCCGGGATGCCGCCGAGCTCCGTCCAGCCCGCATCGCGGTAGAGCGCCTCGGCCGGCGTGCCGCGCCGCGTATCGAGCATCAGCACGCGCCGCCCGATTCCGCGCGCAGCCTGCTCCGCCCGCCGCAGCAGCGCGCGCCCGACGCCCTGCCGGCGCGCGCGCGGGTCCACCATCAGCTTCGTCACCTCCGCCCGGTGCGGCGCGTTCTGCGGCCCGTCTAGGCCGAGCTGCACGGTCCCCACCAGCTCCCCCTCCGACCAGGCCGCGAGCAGCACCGCCTTGCCCAGCGCGACGCCCGAGGACACGCCCTTCCAATAGGCGCCCGCAACCGCCGGCGAGAGCGGCGCCAGCCACTCCAGGCTCGCGCCATCCGCCACGCACTCCACCAGCAGCTCCGCCAGCCGCCGCTCCGCGCTCGCCGCCGCGGCGGCGTCCAGCGCCTCCACCACCAGCCCGCGCAGCGGCTTCGCGTAGCGGAATTCCAGGCTGTTCGAGAGGTCGTCCAGGATGCGGATGGAGCCCTGCCGCACATAGCCCCGCTTCTCGTAGAAGCGGTGCGCCGCCTCGAACCGCGTATCGGTCCAGAGCACGAGCCGTTCGGCGCCGCCCGCGCGCGCGAACCCCTCCGCCTCCGCCAGCAGCCGATGCGCCAGCCCGGTGCCGCGCGCGGACTTCGCGACATAGACCTTGCAGATCTCGAACGCCGCGTCCTGCCGCATCGGCCGTGCCGCCGCCATCCCGACAATGACTCCGTCCCGCTCCGCCGCCCAAACCGCCCCGCCCGCCTCCCGGAAATACGAGGCCAGCGCCCGCAGCTCCGGCACCTCCCCGTCCACGTCGAGCACGCAGCCCGGATACTCCGCCCAGCACGCCCCGATCAGCGCAATGAACGCCTCCGCATCCCCGTCACGGCCGGCGCGCACGACCACTCCCTCCCCCCTCGCGGGGGAGGGCTGGGGTGGGGGGGCACCGCGCGCCGCCACCACTTCAGCGATCCCCGCCACCACAATCCCCGTCGCGGCCAGGGCGCACGACGACTTCCTCCCCCCTCGCGGGGGAGGGCTGGGGTGGGGGGGGCACCGCGCCCCCCGACCACTTCAGCGATCCCCGCCACCACACCCGCCACGTTCCGCATGACCTCGAAGTTGGTCACCCGCATCACGAGCACCCCGCGCGAGCCGAACCACGCATCCCGCGCCGCGTCCGCCGCCGGATCGCCATGCGTCACGCCATCAACCTCGATCACCAGCCTGGTTGCCGCAATGTAGAAATCCGCGATGAAGGGGCCGATCGGCACCTGCCGCCGGACCTTCACGCCGAGCGCCGCGCGACGCAGCGCGGACCAGAGCCGCCGCTCCGGCGCGGTCATCTCCCGACGCATCGCCCGCGCGTGGCGGAGCAGGGCGGGGTCGGAGGGCGAGAGCGGAGTATTTCGTGTCATCGGCGAAGCGCCGCTGGCCCCCTCCCCCTAACCCCCTCCCGCAAGGGGAGGGGGAACCAAGCTCCCTCCCCCCTTGCGGGGGAGGGTTGGGGAGGGGGGCCCGCCTTCGGAGGTTGGAAGGATCCCGCACGTGCGCCCCTCGCGGGGGAGGGCCGGGGTGGGGGCATCACGCCGCGCCACCCACCCCTCACGCCAACCCGCGGCAGAACTCCTGCACGCGCCCGCACGCCTCCCGCAGGCTCTCCGTATCCGTCGCATAGGAAATCCGGATGTACGGGCTCATCCCATACGCCGCCCCCTGCACCACCGCGACGTGCTTCTCCTCCAGCAGCGCCAGCGCGAAATCGGTGTCCGTCGCGATCCGCCGCCCGCCCGCGCTCGTCCGCCCGAGGCACCCCGCGATGTTCGGGAACACGTAGAACGCGCCCTCCGGCTTGTGGCAGACGATCCCCGGCGTCGCGTTCAGCATCTCCACCACCATGTCGCGCCGCCCGCGGTAGATCGCCGCGCGTTCCCGCACCAGGTCCTGCGGGCCGTCCAGCGCCGCCGCCGCGGCCGCCTGCCCCACCGTGCTGATGCCGCTGCTGATCTGGCTCTGCATGTTCACCATCGCCGCGACCAGCGCCTTCGGCCCGCCGCAGAATCCCACGCGCCAGCCCGTCATCGCATAGGTCTTGGACGCGCCGTTCACCGTCAGCACGCGGTCCTTCAGCCGCGGCTCGACGCCGGCGATCGTGCAGAACTCGAACCCGTCATAGACGAGGTGCTCGTACATGTCGTCCGTCAGCACCCAGACATGCGGGTGACGCAGCAGCACCTCCGCCAGCGCCCCCATCTCGGCGCGCGAGCACGCGGCCCCCGTCGGGTTGTTCGGGAAGTTCAGGATTAGCCACTTCGTCTTCGGCGTGATCGCCGCGTCCAGATCCTCCGGCCGCAGCTTGAACCCGTTGTTCTGCGGGCAGTTCACCGTCACCGGCCTGCCCGTCGCCAGCTTCGCCATCTCCGCGTAGCTGATCCAGTACGGCGCGGGGATCAGCACCTCATCACCCGGATCGCAGGTGGCGAGGAGCGCGTTCATGATCACCTGCTTGCCGCCGTTCGAGACCATGATCTCGTCGAGCGCATAGTCCAGCCCGTTGTCGCGGCGGAACTTCCGCTGCACCGCCTCCTTCAGCGCGCGCGTGCCGTCCTGCGGCGGATACTTCGTGTCGCCCCGCAGCGCCGCCTGATGCGCCGCCTCGATCGCATGGGGGGGCGTCGCGAAATCCGGTTCGCCGATCGCCAGGCTGATGACCCGGTGCCCGGCCGCCGCGATCTCCCGCGCCTTCGTCGTCATCACCGCCGAGGCGGCCAGCTCGATGTCCTTCAGGCGATTGGCAAGCGCGGGCATGGCATCCTCGTGTCGTGGCGCGGCAAACTAGAGCAGATCGCCAGAGGGCGGAATCGCCCGGAGGCGTGAATCTGCTCGCCACTCGACGAGCTACGCCGCCATGCCGCGCCGAGGCGGCGCCAGGCCCGCATCAACGGCTTGCCGGTGCACAACCGGCATGGAAATCTGCGCGCCGGATGGACGGGACGCAGCGCTTGGATCGCATCGTGGCGGCCCCCGCCTCGCCGACGCTGCGCGGCCGGCTGCTGCTGCTCGTCGCCGCCGTCGCGCTGCCGCTCTGCCTCCTCGTCGGCGCCTCCGGCTGGCTCGTGCAGCGCGCCGCGACCGACCAGGCCCGCGACGCGCTCGTGGCACAGGCGCAGTCGCTCGCCGCCGCGGTGGATGCCGAATTCGCCCTCGGCCTCGCGGTCCTCCGCACCCTAGCCGCCTCCGACAGCCTCGCCCGCGGCGACCTGGACGCGGTGGAACGCGAGATGCGCGCGATCACCCGCACGCAGGGCGGGATCCTCGGGCTGACAGGCCGCGACGGGAACCTGCTGCTCGCCACCTCCTGGGCGCCCGGGGAGCGCCGCGCCCCGTCGCCGGGCGCGCCGCAGGTGCGCCAGGCGCTCGCGGAAAACCGCCTGGTCATCACCAACCTCATCGCCGCCTCCCAATATGCCGCCGGCCCGGTCTTCGGCATGGCGCTGCCCGTCACCCTGCCCGGCGACCCGGAGCCCGTCTTCGCCCTCGGCCTCGCCCTGCCGCGTGAGCGCATGCGCGTCCTCGTCGCCGCGCCCTTCGCGGGCGAGGCCGGCTACGCCGCCGTGCTGGACCGCGAGATGCGCATCGTCGCCCGCAGCGGCGAGGACGCCGCCTTCGTCGGCATCGCCCTGCGCGGCCCGCTCGCCGCGGCCGCGCGCGCCGGCCGCGACGGCGTCGTTCCCGGCACGCTCCTCAACCCCGAAGGCACCCCCGTCGTCGCCGCCATCGCCCAGGCCCCGCTCAGCGGCTACGTCGCCGCCGTCTCCGTCTCCGAACGGACCTTCCGCGAACCGCTGCGCGCCGCGCTGCTGCAGGTGGTGCCGGTCGTCGCCCTCGTCGCCGCCTGCGGCCTCGGCATCGCATTCCTCCTCGGCCGCCGCGTCACCGCCGCGATCGCCACCCTCGCCGCCCTCGGACGCGGCGAGCACCCGCCGGCCAGCGGCCTGCGCGAGGTAGACGACGTCGCCGCGACGCTCACGCGCGAAGCCGCGGACCGCCAGGTCGCCGAGACCCGCCAGGCGCTGCTGATGGCGGAGCTGAACCACCGCGTGAAGAACGTGCTGGCCAGCGTGCAGTCGGTCGCCGCCCAGACGCTGCGCGGCGCGGCCGGCGACGTCCGCCGATTCGAGGGCGATTTCAGCGGCCGCCTCCGCAGCCTCGCCGCCGCGCACGACCTGCTCACCGCCCGCGCCTGGGCCGGCGCGAAGGCGTCGGAGCTGATTGCGGCCGCCCTTGCCCCCTGGCGACCCGACGGCCGCCTGCTGATCTCCGGCACCGACGACGCCATGCTCTCGCCCGCGCAGGCGCAGTCGCTGATCCTCGCGCTGAACGAACTGGCGACGAACGCCGCCAAGCACGGCGCGCTGAGCACCCCGGAGGGCCGCGTCCACCTGCACCGCGCGCTGGCCCCCGACGGCACCGTCACGCTGACCTGGACCGAAACCGGTGGCCCGCCCGTGCCCGCGGTGCCGGAACGCCGCGGCTTCGGCCTACGCCTGCTGCAACGCGGCCTCGCCTCCGACCTCGGCCGCGGCGCCGAGGTCACGCTGGACTTCGCCCCCACCGGCCTGACCGCCCGCATCCGCTTCACCCCCGCCGGCTGACCCCCTCCCGCACCCCTGCTCCCTCCCCTGCGAAGCGGGGGGTTCGACGCCAGAGGCGTCGGACGCCGGAGTTGCGGCGCAGCCGCTTACGCAGGCTGGCCGGGGTGGGGGCCTCAGAGGCGCAACCCGCCGGCGCCAAGGCAATCCCGCCCTCTACCCCCCACGCTCCATCACCCAGTCGAACTCCTCCTCCCCCACCTGCACGAATCCCTGCCGCTCCCAGAACCTTCGCGCCGGGCTCTCCTTCAGCACCTCCAACCGCATGACCCGCCCCGGATACTCCGCCAGGATCGCGCGGAACACCGCTTCACCGAGACCTCTTCCCTGTGCATGCAGGTCGAGAAACAGGCTGCGGATCTCCACCCATCCCTCCCGTTCCAGCACGCCGATGCAGCCGGCCATCGCGCCGTCCTGTTCGATGATGCGAAGGATCCCGGCATCGAAAGGCAGGCGCATGCGCGACCGTCGCCGCGCGGCATCGAAGCGGCCGATCCGCTCGAGATGCTCGCGAAGCGCACGGATGGACAACTCGAGGACCGGCTCGAAATCCGCCTCGATGGCGGGACGGAAGCTGAACGCCGTCACCTCAGACCCGCGCAGAACCGCTGGATACGCCCGCACGCATCCTCCAGCGACGCATCATCCGTCGCATAGCTGATCCGGAAATGCCCGGGGAACATGAAGGCCGCGCCGTGCACCGTCGCCACCCCCGCCTCTTCCAGCAGCGCCAGGCAGAACTCCTCGTCCGTCCCGATCCGCCGCCCGCCCGCGCTGACCTTGCCGAGGCACCCGCGGATGTCCGGGAATACGTAGAACGCGCCCTCCGGCACCGGGCAGCGTACGCCATCCGCGCCGTTCAGCATCCGCACGACCAGGTCGCGCCGGCGCTGATACACCACGCGCATCGCCTCCACGCTCTCCTGCGGCCCGGTCAGCGCCTCGATCGCCGCGGCCTGGCTGATGCTCGACGTGTTCGATGTGCTCTGGCTCTGCAGCTTGTCCATCGCCTTGATCAGCCGCGCCGGCGCGCCCGCGAAACCGATGCGCCACCCCGTCATCGCATACGCCTTGGAGCAGCCGTTCATCGTGACGGTGCGCTCCTTCAGCCGAGGCTCCACCTCCACCAGCGTCGCGAACTTCAGGTCGCCATAGGTCAGCTTCTCGTAGATGTCGTCCGAGAAGATCCAGACATCCGGGTGCCGCAGCAGCACCTCCGCCAGCCCCTTCAGCTCCGCCGCCGAATACCCGGCGCCCGTCGGGTTGCACGGGTTGTTCAGGATGAACCACTTCGTCCGCGGCGTGATCGCCGCGTCCAGCTGTTCCGGCGTGATCCGGAATCCCTGGTTCGGCCCGCACGGCACCACCACCGGCGTCCCCTCGGCGAGCGCCACGATGTCCGGGTAGCTCACCCAGCACGGCGCCGGGATGATCGCCTCGTCGCCCGGGTTGATGGTGGCGACCAGCGCGTCGAAGATCACCTGCTTGCCGCCCGTCGCGACCAGGATCTCCTCCGGCCCGTACTCCACGCCGTTGTCGCGCCGGAACTTCTCGCAGACCGCCTTGCGCAGCGCCATCGTGCCCGCGACGTCCGTGTATTTCGTCTCGCCCCGCTCGATCGCCGCGATCGCCGCGTCCTTGACGTTGCGCGGCGTGTCGAAATCCGGCTCGCCGGCCGCGAGCGAGATCACGTCCCGCCCCTCCGCCTTCAGCGCGCGCGCCTTCGCCGTCATGGCGATGGTCAGCGAGGGCGAGATGCGGTCGAGCCGTTCGGCGATCAGGTTCATCGTGCAGGATCCCAACGCCGCGCGCGCCGCGGCCGGCCCACGTCGTAACCCGTAACCCCGCCCTATTCCAGCCGCAGCGGCCGGTAGCCCTCGAAGCTGAACCCCTGCGCCCGCATGCATTCCCGCCGCCACGCATCCCGCGGCCCGCGGTTTGCGTCCACCCAGCCGTAGCGCGGCGGCCGGTAGCGCGTGAACACCTCGCAATGCTCCCGTCCGTCCCGACTTCGAAAGCAGCGCCGGTCGCGGTCGTAGCCGCCGGATTCCACCAGCGTCCACACCATCTGCGCCGGCACCGCAAGCTCCGACCGGTCGCCGCAGGCCGCGTTCGTCGCATCCGCCTCCGCTTCCGAGGTGCCCGGCCGCACCCACCTCTCCGCGCATCCGACGGAGACCAGCAGCAGCAATACGGGCAGCAGGAGGCGCTTCACGACGCCCGATCCAACATCCGAATCATGGCGCGGTTCGGGCGGCCTTACCCAGCAGCCACCAGGCCGCCCCGAGCAGTGCCGCCACCCCCGCCAGCAGCACCGTCGCCAGCGCGTAGGGCTCCGGCGTCAGCCCCAGCCGCAGCGCCGAGAACACCACCATCGGTAGCGTGGACGCCCCCGGCCCCGAGACGAAGCTCGCCACCACCAGGTCGTCCAGCGAGAGCGTGAAGGCGAGCAGCCACCCCGCAGCCACGGCCGGCATCGCCAGCGGCAGCGTGACGCGCAGGAACACGCCCCAGGGCCGCGCGCCGAGGTCCATCGCCGCCTCCTCCAGGTCGGTGTCGAGCTCCGCCAGACGCGCGCCCACGACCACCGCGACATAGGCCGCGCCGACCGTCGCATGCGCCAGCGCGACCGTGCCCGCCCCGCGCCCCGCCGGCACGCCGAACGCCGCCTCGCCCGCCACGAACAGCAGCAGCAGCGAGAGTCCGGTGATCACCTCCGGCAGCACCAGCGGCGCCGCCATCGCCGCCGCGAATCCTGCCCGCCCGCGGAACCGCCCGAGCCGCGCCAGCGCGAAGCCCGCCAGCGTGCCGATCACCGTCGCCCCCGTCGCCGCCACCGCCGCGATCCGCAGGGACAGGAACGCCGCCTCCATCAGCGCGTCGTTCCGCCAGAGCGCCGCGTACCAGCGCGTCGAGACGCCCGTGAACTCCGTCACCAGCCGGCTGTCGTTGAAGGACAGCAGCACCATGAACAGCAGCGGCAGGTAGAGGAAGGCGAAGCCCAGCCCCAACGGCAGCATCAGGCGCAGCACTGACCGCCTCATCGTCCGGCCCGCGATTGCAGCGCCGCGATCGGCACGACGAGGATCAGCAGCAGCACGATCGCCAGCGTCGCCGCCAGCGGCCAGTCGCGGTTCTGGAAGAACTCCGCCCAGACCACCCGCCCCAGCAGCTGCGCCCCCGGCCCGCCCAGCAGCTCCGGGATCACGAACTCGCCCATCGCCGGGATGAACACCAGCAGGAACGCCGCGACCGCCCCGGGCATCGAGAGCGGCAGCGTCACGCGCAGGAACGCCCGCCACGGCGAGGCCCCCAGATCCGCCGCCGCCTCCACCAGCGCCGGATCGTGCTTCGACAGGTTCGCGTAGAGCGGCAGCACCGCGAAGGGCAGGTACGCGTAGGTCATCCCCACCAGCACCGCGGCTTCCGTGAACAGCAGCGGCAGCGGACCGTCCAACGCGAAGATCCCCATCCACGCGGTGATCCGCAGCAGGAAGGACGACCAGAACGGCAGCACCGCCGCCAGCAGCAGCGGCGCCCGCCACCGCGCCGGCGCGCGCGCGATGGACAGCGCCATCGGATAGCCGATCGCCAGGCACAGCATCGCGGACGCCGTCGCCACCCGCAGGCTGCGCAGCAGCGCATCCCGGTAGAACGGGTCCTCCGCCAGCAGCGCGAGGTTGCCGAAATTCGGCGCGACCTCCCACCCCTCCGCCCCCCGCCGCAGCGGCGGCAGGAAGGGCGGCAGCGCCTCCGCCGGCTCGCCGAACGCGATCGCCAGCAGGATCACGACGGGCGCGAGCACGAACACCCCCATCCACACCGCCGGCACGAGGATCGCGACCGCCCGCGGGCTCACCCCCGCAGCCTCACCGCCGCATCCGCATCCCACTCCACCCGCACCGCCTCCCCGACACGCGGCACATCCTCCCCCGCCCGCGGCCGCGCCCGGCTCACCCGCAGCTCCGCCCCGCCCGCCAGCGCCACGTGGAACACCACCACCTCCCCCCGATCCGCCACCTCCCGCAGCACTCCAACCACGCCTTCTTCCCCGTCTCCCCCCGACGGGGGGAGAGGGAGGGGTGAGGGGGGCACGCGCAGCACCGGACCAGAGGCATTGCCGCTATGCCGACCCTCCAACCGGCACCGCACGATCCGCATCCGCTCCGGCCGCACCGCCACCGCCCCACCCTCCAGGATGTTCGCCGCCCCCAGGAACTCCGCCACGAACCGGCTCGCCGGCGCGTCGTACACCGCCGCCGGTGCCCCCGCCTGCACCACCCGCCCGCGATCCATCACCGCCAGCTCCGTCCCCAGCGTCATCGCCTCTCCCTGGTCGTGCGTGACGACGACGAAGGTCGTCCCCGTGCGCCCCTGGATGCGCACGAGCTCCAGCTGCATCGCCTCCCGCAGCCCGCGGTCCAGCGCGGAGAGGGGCTCGTCCAGCAGCAGCAGCCGGGGCCGCTTCGCCAGCGCCCGCGCCAGCGCCACCCGCGCCCGCTGCCCGCCGGACAGCGCCGCGGGCCGCCGCCCGCCGAACTCCTCCATCCGCACCAGCGACAACATTTCCTCCACCCGCGCCATCGCCTCGCGCCGCGTCGCGCCGTCCTGCCGCAGCCCGAACGCCACGTTGGTCGCCACGTCCATGTGCGGGAACAGCGCGTAGGATTGGAACATCGTGTTCACCGGCCGCGCCCAGGGCGGCATCGCCGTGATGTCCTCGCCGTCGAGCACGACGCGCCCGGCCTCCGGCACCTCCAGCCCCGCGAGGCAGCGCAGCAGCGTGGACTTCCCGCAGCCGGACGGCCCGAGCAGCGCCAGCCGCGCGCCTGCCGCCACCGCCAGCTCCACGCCATCCAGCGCCTGCACCGCCCCGAAGCGCTTGCGCAGCCCTTCGACGCGAAGGAACGGCGTCACCGCCCCGCCTTGAACCGCGCCCACACCCGGGACCGCGCGCGCTCCGCCGCCTGCGGCACCGGCCCCACCGTGAAGAACCGCGCGCGGAGCGCGTCGTCGGGGAACACCGCCGGGTCGTTCGCGACTTCCGGCAGCAGCATCGGCCGGCTCGCCGGCACGCCGTTCGGGTACCGCACGTGGTTGGTGATCGCCGCGATCACGTCCGGCTGCAGCAGGAAGTTGATGAAGGCGTGCGCGGCCTCCGGGTTCGGCGCATCCGCCGGGATCGCCAGCAGGTCGAACCAGAGCTGCGCGCCCTCCCGCGGCGCCACGTAGTGCACGGCGACGCCGCGGTTCGCCTCCCGCGCCCGCAGCCCCGCCTGGATCATGTCGCCCGAATAGCCGAAGGCCAGGCACGCCTGCCCCGCCGCCATCGCCTCCAGCGCGCCGGCCGTCGAGATGTTGCGCACATGCGGCCGCATCCCGAGCAGCACGCGCTCCACCTCCCGCAGGTCGCCCGCATCCGTGCTGTCCGGGTCCTTGCCGAGATACCGCAGCACCGTCGGGATCACGTCCGTCGCGCTGTCCAGCACGTAGATCCCGCACCGCGCCACGCGCCGCGCCTGCGCCGGATCGAACAGCAGCGCCAGGCTGTCGGTCGGCGCGTCAGGCGCCAGCGCCCGCACGCGCTCCAGGTTGATCCCGAAGCCGATCGTCCCCCACAGGTACAGCGCCCCGAAGCGGTTCCCCGGATCGGACGACGCCACCCGTTCCATCAGCGCCGGATCGAGGTTCCGCAGGTTCGGAATCGCGTCGCGGTCCAGCACCCGGAACCCCCCCGCCCGCGCCAGCCGGGAGAAGGTCGGCTCGCTCGTCGGCACCACGATGTCGTAGCCGCTGCGCCCCGCCGAGAGCCGCCCTTCCAGCGTCTCCAGGCTGTCGAACACGTCGTAGCGCACGCGGATGCCGGTCTCCCGCGTGAAGCGCTGCACCACATAGGGGTCAATGTAGTCGTTCCAATTGAAGACGTTCAGCACCCGCTCCTGCGCCGCCGCCGGTACTCCGAGCAGCAACAGGACCAACACCCGACGAAGCATCCGCACCTCCATCCCCAAGTGCACCCTACTCCCTCCCCCCTCGCGGGGGAGGGCTGGGGAGGGGGGCCGCCGGCGCAACCCCGAGCACAGGACAACTCTCCCCAACCTAAGATTTTATTCTTGACGCCCCCGATTAACCACGCTACATCCCATCCCGCCACCGGGCGATCTGCGCCCAACGGCCCCCCAACCCCGCCATCCGTCGCGCCGCCCCCGCCCACCCCCGGGCCGGGCGCACCCCCACGCACGCCCGGAGCCCCGCATGCCCTTCGACAACAGCGCCCTGCTCCCACTCGCGAGCAGCAGCGGCTTCACCATCTGGCTCTACCGCACCCCCGACACCCGCGCCGTCGCGCTCGCCGCGGGCTACTTCACCCCCGCCGCCGCGCGGCTCGTCACCGGCGACGTGATGTTCCTCCAGGCCGCCGACGCCCTCACCCTCACCACGATCCGCGCCAATACGGTGATCGCCGCCGGCCTCGTCGTGGACACCGCCGCCACCCCCTTCCGCGCCACACGCAGCGCCGCGCAGAAATTCTCCGTCCGCCAGGTTGCCGGCGCCGTCGCGATGACGCTCGTCCTCGCGCCGCTGATGGGCGGCATCGTCGCCGGCGGCACCGTCCAGGCCCAGGCCGCGGTTGCCGGCCCGATCGGCGAGGTCGCCTTCTCCATCCGCGACAGCCTCGGCACGACGGTGCGCGGCCCGCAACAGGTCTCCGTCTCCGCCGGCGCCGCCTCCGCCACGCTCGCCGCGCCCGATCCCGGCACCGGCTACCGCCTGCGCGTCGAAGCCGTCGGCTTCCCCGACGTCGCCGATACCTCCTCCCCCTTCGTCGTCAGCCGCGGGTTCGGCCTGCTCAAGCAGGACGGCAACGCGCTGCTGCTCGAGAACCTCGCCAAGCTCCTCCTCGCCTGACCCAGCCAGGAACCCCAAGATGCCCGACACCCGGATCTCCGACCTGCCCGCCGCGACCGCGCTCTCCGCCGCCGACCTCGCGCCGGTCGTGCAGGGCGCCGGCGCCGCCGCCGAGACGCGCCGCGCCACCTTCGCCCAGCTCACCGCCGGCATCTTCGCCGAGCGCATGCTCCACGTCCGCGACTTCGGCGCCGTCGGCAACGGCACCGCCGACGACGCCGCCGCCATCCAATCCGCCATTGACGCCGCCTCCGCCGCCGGCGGCGGCATCGTCCGCCTCGGCCCCCGCCGCTACCGCGTCGCCGCGACCGAGATCGTGGTGAAGGAAGGCGTCACGCTCGAAGGCCCCGGCTTCCCCGGCGGCCAGCGCCCCGCCGCCGACTACCGCACCGTCCCCGGCACCATCCTGCTCGATCCGGCGCGCACCGTGCGCGTGCTGCGCGGCGCCACCTTCAAGCGCGCCGCCCTGATCCGCGACGGCATGGGCGCACCCCCCGCCACGTCCCGCGCCGCGATCAACCTGCGCGCCGCCATGGCCGGCACCGCGATCACCATCGGCGACGCCTCCGGCACCCACCACGACGCGACCGTCGAGGACCTCCTCATCCTCGGCTTCGACCTGGCACTCCGCGCCGACAACAGCCAGCGCGTGAACATCCGGCGCATCCGCGGCGACAACCGGAACGGCATCTGGCTCTCCCGCACCTACGACATCACGCGCGTCCACGACGTGCACTTCTGGCCCTTCCTCACCGGCAACCTCGGCGGCGTCACGGTGCCGCAGGTCGGCGTCTCGGCGGCCGCCAACAACGGCTCCGGCCTCGTCCGCATCACCACCGCCGCCGCCCACAACCTCGTCACCGGAGACCTGGTCAACCTCGCCGGCATCACCGGCGTGCCCGGCGCCAACGTCCGCGCGACCGCCACCGTCATTGACGCGACGCGCCTCGACCTGCAGGGCAGCGCCTTCTCCGGCTCCTACGCCGGCGGCGGCACGCTCTCGGTCTGGAACAACCGCCGGCAGGGCACCGCCTTCCGCATCGAGACGAGCGACGTCGCCGAATTCGTCAACTGCTTCGCCTACGGCTACGACATCGGCTTCGACATCGCCGACGGCTCGCAATCCATCCAGCTCCACAACTGCAGCGTGGACGACCTGCTGAGCCTGAAGGACCCGCTGACGCTCGGCACCTGGATCCGCGGCAGCGCCTTCCGCACGAAATGGGTGGGCGGCTTCATCAGCAGCACGGCCACCGCCATCCGCGTGGACAGCACCGCGCCGAACCAGGGCGACAACCAGTTCGTCGGCGTGATGGTCGGCGGCGCCGGCGCCGGCCGCACGGTGGAGGTGCTGGATGGCGGCCTCACCCTCGTCGCCTGCGACCTGCCGAGCGCGAGCGTGTATCTCGCCACCACCGGCGACAGCCTCTCCGTCGTCGCCTCCGACACGCGCACCACCACCTTCACCGGCCAGACGAACGCCGATGCCGCGCGCATCGTCCTCGTCGGCAACCGCACCCAGGCGCTGCGCTCCTCCCCCGACCAGCTGAGCGCCGTCCTCCCCCGCCGCTCCGCGACGCAGGGCGGCGAGCTCGACGTGGAGAACGCGGACGCCAACGTGTCCTACTCGCTCGCCATCGGCACCGGCGCGCTCGCGCCGCTCGAGATCGGCGGCGCGCCGACCGTCAATCCCAACGGCGGCGTCGTGCTCGGCGCGCCCTCGGCGATGACCGCGCCGATGGCGCTGACGCTCCGCCGCGCCTCCGCCGCGCCCGCCGCCAACCACGTGCTCGGCCAGGTGCTGTTCAGCGGCAACAACAGCGCCGCCGCCGAGACCGTCTTCGCCCGCGTGGGCGGCATCAGCGAGACCGTCACCGCCGGCACCGAGGCCGGCGCCTTCACGGTCGAGACGCGCAGCGGCGGCACCTTCACCGAGCGCCTGCGCGTGGCGTCCAACGGCACGGTGACGCTCGCCGGCCAGATGGTGCTGCCGAACGACCCCGCCGCGACCAACCACGCCGCCCGCAAGGGCTACGTGGACACGCAGTTCACCGCGCGGAAGCTGCCCGTCGTCGTCGTCGCTGGCGCCACGCCGCTCACCACCGCCGCCCACAACGCGCGCCTGGTCAGCGCGAATCCCGGCGCGACCCTCTCGATGGACTGGAACGCGACCGGCGACGGCTTCTCCTGCCTCGTCATGAACCGCACCGCCGCCGACCTCGCGGTGACGATGACCAACTTCACCGGCACCACCCCCACCCACCCCGACGGCCTGGCGAAGATCCGCGCCGGCGGACTGGCCACCCTCCTCGCCTTCACCCCCGACGCCGGCACCACGAAGCTCCTCCTCCTCTCCGGCGCCGCCGCCCCCTGATTCTCCCTCCCCCGCAAGCGGGGGGTCCGACGCCAAGGGCGTCGGACGCCGAAGTTGCGGCGGAACGCCGCTTACGCAGGCTGGCCCGGGGTGGGGGCATCACCCGCACGACACCGAAGGACGAACCCGATGACCGACCTCACCGACCACGCCAAGAACCTCCTCGCCCGCGCCCTCTGCGGCCGCGTGCCCGCCCTCCCCACCGCCGTCTGGGCCGCCCTCGGCACCGGCGGCGCCGATGCCACCGGCATCACCGGCGAGCCCGCCGGCACCGGCTACGCCCGCCAGCGCGTCACCTTCACCGGCACCGGCCCGCAGCGGAATCTGGAGGCGTTGCGCTTCACCTTCACCGCATCGGCCGGCACGCTGACCCATCTCGGCCTGTTCGACGCCGCGACCGGCGGCAACCCGCTGACCCACGCCCCGCTCAGCGCCTCCACCACCGTCGCCGGCCCCGGCACCATCACCGTCGCCATAGACGGCCTCACGGTCACACCAGAGTAACCCCTCTCCCTCCCCCGTTTACGGGGGAGGGCCGGGGTGGGGGGATCACGCAGGCCTAGTTGCGGGAATCACGCAGGCCGACATGGGGGGCATCACGCAGGCCAACCTCAACCCGCCCCCACCTCAGGCGCGTCGCGCACCACCATCCGCCGCGCCCGCCCCAGCTCCTCCTCGACCCACACGCCGCGATGCTTGCGCGCCCAATTGCACTCCACCTCCCCGTCCCGCATCCCCTCGAACGCCCCCTCCATCTCGATCGAGCCGATGCAGATGTGCCCGAGGATCACCGCGACCATCGCCATGGCCAGCATCCCGCGCACGACATGCGCCCATTGCTGCACGACCACGTCGTCCAGCAGCCCCGGCGCCATCAGCGCGATGCGCTGCGATCCCTGCATCACGACGAACAGAGCTAGCGCGGCGAGCGCCACCGCCAGCAGCAGAACCCTCGCCATCTCCGCGTCATCCCCGCCTTCGCGGCAGCCGAACGCCGCCAGGGGTCGCGCGATTCCTCCGAGACCGGGAAAAGGCTCCTAGGCGCGGCCCGGCCGCTCCGGTGCGTCGCGCAGCAGATCCTCGGACAGCGTGCGCCGCATGAAGGTGGGCCACAGCGCACGGAGCGTCGGCGGCTCCTCCATCGCCGCCACCGCGGCCGCGAGATGCGCGTCATTCACCGGCCGCTCGGCCTGCAATGTTTGCCTTTCCATGGCCTTGCCTACCTCCCCCGGTGTTCCGGGTGAGGCGAAGCTGCCAGAACGCGCCGGCGCGCTGCAATCGGTAGTCGTAGCGTCACGCCGACTTGACCGCGCCCTCCCGCGTTGCGAGACGCCGCAGCGGAACCGGAGGAACACCATGCAGGCCACGCGCCGCGCCCTCGCCGCCCTCACGCTCGCCATGCCTGGCCTGGCGCGCGCGCAGGACCGCCCGATCCGCCTGATCGTCCCCGCCCCGCCCGGCGGCCCCACCGACATCCTCGCCCGCGTCACCGGCGAACGCGCCGCCGCCGTGCTCGGCCAGCCCGTCATCGTGGACAACCGCGCCGGCGCCGGCGGCGTGATCGGGTCGGAGGCGACGCACCGCGCCGCGCCCGATGGCCTCACGATCATGGTCGGCCACAACCAGACCCATGCCTCGAACCAGCACATGATGGCGCGCCTGCCCTTCAACGTGGTGGAGGGCTTCACGCCCGTAGCCCTGCTCGGCAGCGTGCACCACGCGACCGTCGTCGCCGCGAATCACCGCGCGCGCACGATGGCGGAGCTGATCGCGGCAGGTCGCAATGGCGGCCGCGTGACCTACGCCTCCTCCCAGGCCGGCTCCGCCAGCCACGTCATCGCCGAGACCTTCGTCCGCCGCTCCGGCATGGATGCGACGCACGTGCCCTACCGCGGCGCCGCGCCGGCCGCGACGGACACGGTCGCCGGCGTCGTGGATTTCTACGTCGCCACCTTCCCCACCGTCGCCACGCTGATCCGCGACGGCCGCCTGCGCGCCCTGTCGGTCGGCGCACCGCGCCGCCTGGCGGATTTCCCGGACGTGCCCACCACCGAGGAAGCCGGCGTCCCCTTCATGGCCGTGGATGCCTGGTTCGGCCTCTTCGCGCCCCCCGGCCTGCCGCAGGCCACCACCGAACGCCTCGCCGGCGCCTTCCTCGGCACGCTGGAGGACCCGGACGTGCAGCGCCGCCTCGCCGCCGCCGGCTTCACGCCGACCCCGATGCGCCCCGACGCCTTCGCCGCCTTCCAACGCGCCGAGGTGTCCCGCTGGGCGGAGATGGTGCGGCTGACCGGCGTGAAGCTGGAGGATTGACACCGGCCGGCTCAAGTCTCGGTCCATCTGCTGTCGCCCCCGCGAAAGCGGGGGTCCACCTGCCCGCCCTTCCGACCCGCGGCGCGGTGGGTTCCCGCTTGCGCGGGAACGACAGGGGAATGCGCTCAGGAGCGACGCCGGCCGGTATGGGGCGGCGCCGAACGCGCCCGCCCGTCACTCCGCTGCCTTCTCCCACCCCCGCGAACCCTGCTTCCAGTAGGTGAGCGCGTGGCCCGCCTCCTTCGCGGCGCGCCATCTTCCGCGCGCAGCGGCCACCGCTTCCGCGTCGCCGCCGTCGAACAGGTCCAGGACGCGGTCGAAGCGGTCGAGCCGCGCGGACGCCGCGCCCTCCAGCAGGAACAGGAAGCGCGCACCGTTGGGCGCGCCGCCCTCCGTCGCGTCCTCCGTCGTCAGCCAGATCGGCTGGTATTCAGGCTGGCCGGTGGTCGGCGTGCCATGCGGCAACCAGTCGGGATCGCCGCAGGTCCAGAGCGCCGCGTCCAGCGCCTCCAGCCGCTCCCGGCTGGCCAGCAGCACCATCGCGCGCCCCTCCGCGGCCAGCACGCGCCCAAGCAGCTTCGGCAGCGCGCCTTCCAGCGGCGTGCGGGTGAGGTGGTAAAAGCCGTATTCCGCCATCAGGCGTGCAGCACGCGCAGGCCGAGGTGCTGCTCCATCGCGTCGAAGTCGCGGTCGCGGTGGAGGAGCGGCAGGTTCTCCTCGATGCAGAAGGTGCCGATCAGCAGATCAATCGTCTTTCGGACGGTGATGCCGCGGGCGCGGAGCGCGCGAAAATGCGCCGCGGCAGTGACCGCGAGGTCCTGCCGTGCCATCGGAACCACCTGAAAGCGCGAGAGCTCGGTCTGCAGGAGGGCTGCTTGGCGATCCGAGGCGGCGCCCTTCAACACTTCACACAGAACGAGGTCACCGACGATCACGGCCGGGCGTCTCATCGCCTCGTTCAGGAACGTCACCTCCGGTGTCACCGCGCCAGGGAAGAAGTCAATCCAGACGGAACTGTCCACCACGATCACGGGCCGCGGGCTTCCTCCGGCTCGTCAACGAAGGAGACCTTGCCGCGCAGCGCGCGCACCTTCTCCCGAAGCCGGAGCTGCTGCAGCATGACGCGCAGCCCTTCCTCGACGACATCGCGATCAGACTGGATCCCGGTTGCCGCCTTGGCTTCTTCCAACAGCTTCACGTCAACGCTGACGACACCCATCCGGTACCCCCGACACCACGCTCCTCGCCCATCATCTACGGCGCCGACTTGGCTTTTTCGAGGGGCGCATGCCGCTCCGCCTCCTCGAACCCCGCCGCCACCCACGCATCCAGCAGCCGCACGCCGAACCCCGTCGGGCCGGCCGGTCCCAACGCGTGCGGCTCCTCGGCCGTGTCCACCCCGGCGATGTCGAGATGCGCCCAGGGCGTGCCGCCCGTGAACTCCCGCAGGAAGGCGGCGGCATGGGATGCGTCGGGGAGGAAGCGCGCGGCCCAGCCGCCCTCGCCGCGCGAGGACGGCACGCATTGCCGCAGGTCCGCAATTTCGGAAGCGAGGTCGGCGCGGTGCCGCTCGCCGATCGGCAGGGGCCACAGCGTCTCGCCCGTCGCCTCGCCGGCGGCGGCCAGCGAGGCCGCCAGCGCCGCATCGCCGAACACGCCGGCGCGATGGTGGCCGAGTGCCGCGACCACCGCGCCGGTGAGCGTCGCGAGGTCCACGACGGCGCGTGGCCTGAACTGCGCGATCGCGTGGTGCAGCGCGTCGGCCAGCACCAGGCGGCCCTCGGCGTCGGTGTCCACCACCTCCACCGTGCGGCCGGACAGCGTGCGCAGCACGTCGCCGGGCCGGTAGCTCTCGGCGCCGACGGCGTTCTCCGCAAGGGCCAGCACCGCGACGGCAGGCGCCGGCGAGCGGCGCAGCGCGAGCGCCAGCATCGCGCCGGCGCAGGCCGCGGCGCCCGCCATGTCCGCGCGCATCGCCGCCATCCCGCCGGCCGGCTTGATGGAGACGCCGCCGGTGTCGAAGACGATGCCCTTGCCGACGAAGGCGACGGGCGGCGCATCGAACGTCCCGCGCCAGCGCAGCACAGCGAGCCGCGGCGGCGTCGCCGCGGCGCGGCCGACCGCGAGCAGCCCGCCGAAGCCCGCGCGTTCCAGCCGCTTGCGGCCGAGCACGTCCACGGCGATGCCGAATTCGGAGAGGCGCTCCAGCCGGTGCGCGAAGCTCCGCGTCGTCAGCTCGTTCGCGGGCGCCGCGACGAGGTCTCGTGCGAAGAGGCAGCCGCGCACGGCGGCGCCGGCCAGCGACCACGCTTCGCGCGCCGCGGCGATGTCGTCCACCAGCACGGTGAGGCGCGCGAGGCCCGGCGCGACATCCCTTGTGCGGTGCGCGTCGAAGCGCCACGCCCGCAGCGCGGCACCGGCGGCCAGCGCCGCCGCGGCGGCCGGCGGCAGCCCGCGCGCATCGAGCACGGCGTGGCGCGCTTCTCCGAGATACGCGGCCGCGGCCGCGCCGGCGCGTTCGAGGTCGAGGCGGCCGCCCGCACCGATGCCGACGAGGACCCGGCGCGGCGCGGCGGCCGGTTCATGGACCTGCCCCGCATCGGCGCGGAACTCGCCTTCGCCCGGCGCCACCGGCCGCACGCAGGGGATCGCCGCGTCGGGCGGGGCGCGCCGGAAGCGGACCTCCAGCATCGCGCCGCCGGGCGCACGGACCTCCAGCGTCTCGCCGGCGGGCGTTCAGCCCTCCTCGGCGGTATCGGCCACCAGCCGGTCGAGCAGCCGCACGCCGAACGCCGTCGCGCCCTTCGGCGCCGTCGCGCTGTCCTTCGTGCTCCACGCCGTGCCGGCGATGTCGAGATGCGCCCAGGGCTTGCCGTTGGTGAAGCGCGCGATGAACTGCGCCGCGGTGATGGAGCCGCCGGGCCGTCCGCCGACGTTCTTCATGTCCGCGATGTCGGATTTGATCTGCTTGTCGTACGCCTCGCCGAGCGGCATGCGCCAGCACTTCTCGCCCACCGCCGCGCCCGCCGCGGCGACGCGCTGCGCCAGATCCTCGTCGTTGCTGAACAGCCCCGCATGCTCGTGCCCGAGCGCGATGATGATGGAGCCGGTGAGCGTCGCCAGGTCCACCACCGCGCGCGGGTCGAAGCGTTCCTGCGCGTACCAGATCACGTCGGCGAGGATGAGGCGGCCTTCCGCGTCGGTGTTGATCACCTCCACCGTCTGGCCGGAGAAGGTCTTCACCACGTCGCCTGGCCGCTGCGCGGTGCCCGACGGCATGTTCTCCACCAGCCCGACGAGCGCGACCACGTCGGCCTTCGCCTTCCGCCCGGCGATCGCCGCCATCGCACCCACCACCGCGCCGGCGCCGGCCATGTCCCACTTCATGTCCTCCATCCCGCCGGCGGGCTTGATGGAGATGCCGCCGGTATCGAAGGTCACGCCCTTGCCGACGAGGCAGATCGGCTTCGCGCGCTTGCCGCGCGGCGCGCCGTGCCACTGCATCACCACCATCCGCGGCTCCTGCGCGGAGCCCTGCGCGACTCCGAGCATGGCGCCGAAGCCGAGCCGCTTCAGCTCCTTCGGGCCCAACACCTCGACCTCCACGCCGAGCCGTTCCAGGCCGCGGCAGCGCTCGGCGAATTCGGTGGGGTGGAGCACGTTCGCCGGCTCCGTCACCAACTCGCGCGCGAGGAAGACGCCGTCGGCGACCGCGCGCATCGGTGCGAAGGCGGATTTGGCGGCGGCGGTGTTCGCGGTCGCGATCGCGATCCGTTCGAGCTTCGGCTTGTCCTCGTCCTTCTCCTTCGTGCGGTAGCGGTCGAAGCGCCAGGCGCGCAGCGTCGCGCCGAGGCCGAGATGCGCGGCAAGGGTGGGATCGAGCGCGTCGGCGGCGACGAAGGCCTCGCGGTCCGCGGAGATGGCGGGCGCGACCGCGCCGCCGGCGGCTTCCGCGGCCTCGGGCGTGAACTCGCCCGGCTTGCCGAGGCCGAGGGCGACGACCTTGCTCCACCCGCCGAGCGCCCAGAGCGTCGTCGCCTGACCCTTGCGGCCCTTGAACCCGGCGGCTTCGAGCGCGCGGGAGAGCGCGCCCGCGGTCGCCTCCTCCACCTCGCGCGCCAGGCCGGCGGGGGGTTCGCCTTCGGGCAGCGGCAGGACGAGCACGCCGCCGCGGGGCAGCGTGGGCTTGACGAAGGCGATGTCGGGCATGCGCGGGGGTTGATCCGTCGTTCCGTGTGCGGCGGGCAGCCTAGCACCGTGTGCCCGGGCGAGGGTATGGGCAGCGGATGGAGACGCTGCACCTGACGGATGTCGCGCCCGCCGCCGCGCTGCTGCGCGCCGGCGCGCTCGTCGCCCTGCCCACCGAGACCGTGTACGGCCTCGGCGCCGATGCGCGCGACGGGCGCGCGGTGGCGGCGGTTTTCGCGGCGAAGGGCCGGCCGCACTTCAACCCGCTGATCTGCCACTTCGCGACGCCCGAAGCAGCGTTTGGGGAGGTCATCGCGGACGATCGCGCGCGGGCGCTGGCGGCGCGGTTCTGGCCCGGGCCGCTGACTCTGGTGCTGCCGCGGCGCCCGTCCTGCCGGGTGGACCTGCTGGCCGGCGCGGGGCTGGACACGCTGGCGGTGCGCGTCCCCGCGCATCCGATCGCGCTGGAGTTGTTGCGCCTGGTGGACCGCCCGGTCGCCGCGCCCTCCGCCAACCGCTCCGGCGGCGTCAGCCCGACGACGGCGGCGCATGTGCTGGCGGAGTTGTCGGGCCGGATCGCGGCGGTGCTGGATGGCGGCCCCTGCGCGGTCGGGCTGGAGAGCACGGTGCTGGACCTGTCCTCCGGCGGCGCCGCGCTGCTGCGGCCCGGCGGCGTGCCGGCCGACGCGATCGAGTCGGTCATCGGCCGAATCGGCCATCCCGTCCCGGTCGGCGCGGCGGCGGCCTCGCGCAGCCTCCGCAGCCCGGGGATGATGCTCTCCCACTACGCGCCCTCGCTGCTGGTTCGGACGCATGCGCGGGACGTGGCGGCTGACGAGGCGCTGCTGGCCTTCGGCGCGCCCCTGCCGGGCGCGGGCGCGATGTGGAACCTCTCGCCGTCGGGCGACCTCGCGGAGTCCGCTGCGCGGCTCTTCGCCGGGCTACGCTGGCTGGACGCGGAGGGCCAGCGCCTCGGCCTCGCGTGCATCGCGGCGATGCCGGTGCCGGAGGGCGGGCTGGGCGCCGCGATCAACGACCGGCTGGCCCGGGCGGCGGCGCCGCGCGGCTGAGCCTCACCTGAACGGCGGCGACCACATCAGCCCGCCGTCGCGCGCCAGCCGGTCCCGACCGCGCTCCAGGCCGATCGGCGCCAGGTTGCGGCTCCACATCTCGCCGTAGTTGCCCACCGCGCGCACGGCGTTCAGCGCCCAGGCATTGTCCACGCCCATCGCCGCGCCGAACTCGCCCGCGCGGCCGAGCAGGCGCTGCACCTCCGGGTTCGGATCGCTGGCCGCGCGCTGCTGCACGTTCGCCTGCGTCACGCCGTGCTCCTCGGCGGCGACCAGCGCGTTCACGGTCCAGCGCACGATGTCGAACCAGCGCCAATCGCCCTTGCGCACCAGCGGGCCGAGCGGCTCGGCGCCGATCGTCTCGGGCAGGATCACGTAGTCGGCGGCACGCTGTCCCTGGCCGGCGCGGATCGAAGCCAGGCCGGAGCGGTCGGTGGTGTAGGCGTCGCAGCGGCCGCTGAAGAAGGCGTTCGTCACCTCCTGGAAGCTCTCGATCACCACGGGGGTGAAGGTGATGCGGTTTGTGCGCGCCCAATCGGCCAGGTTCAGCTCCGTCGTCGTGCCGGGCTGGAGGCAGATCGTCGCGCCGTCCAGCTCCCGCGCGCCCGCGACCCGCAGCTCCCGGCGGGTGATGAAGCCCTGGCCGTCATGCATCAGCACGCCGGCGAACGCCAACCCGATCGGCACGTCGCGGGCGAAGGACCAGGTCGTGTTGCGGGAGAGCAGGTCCACCTCGCCGCTTTGCAGCGCCGTGAAGCGCGTCTGCGGCGTGGTGGGGACGAAGCGCACGCGGTTGCCGTCGCCGAGCACGGCCGCCGCGACGGCGCGGCAGAAATCGGTGTCGAGGCCGCGCCATTCCCCACGCGCATCGGGCTGCGAGAGGCCGACCACGCCGGTCGAGACCCCGCAGGCCAGCGCGCCGCGCGCGCGGATCGCACCGAGCGTGTCGGGCGGGGCTTGGGCGAGCGTTGGACCGGCGAGCAGCAGCGCGGCGGCGAGGGCGAGGTGGCGCATGGCGGTACTCCCTGCGGCTGCGAACCCGGCCGCGCGCGAAGGGTTCCGCCCTCACCTGGGGCTTGATCCCGCCGCGGCCGCGCGCTCCGCTCGCCGCATGCCGCCCACGCTCGCGCAGCTCTTCCTCACCTACCTCCGCATCGGCCTGATCGGCTTCGGCGGCGTCAATGCCTGGGCGCGGCGCGTCATCGTGGAGGAGCGGCGCTGGCTGTCGGAGCAGGAATACGCGGAGGTGCTCGGGCTCGGCCAGGCGCTGCCGGGGCCGAATGCGCTCAACGTGGCGATCCAACTCGGCGAGCGGTGGCACGGCGTGGCCGGCGCGGTGGCCGCGCCGCTCGGGCTCTTCGCGGGGCCGCTGCTCGTGCTGATGGGCCTCGCCGCGCTGCATGACCGTTACGGGGAGATCGCGCTCGTCCGCGCGGTGCTGGCGGGGACGGCGGCCGCGGCGGCAGGGATGGTGATCGGGACGGCGCTGAAGATGGTGGGGAAGCTGAAGCCCTCGGCGCCGGTGCTGGCGGTCGGATTCGCGGCGCTGGCCGGCGCGCTGCTGCGGCTGCCGCTGCCCTTCATCGTGCTCGGCCTCGCCCCGCTCGGCATCGCGGCGGCCTGGTGGACCGACCGGCGATGAACGACGACGACGTGCTCTGGCAGCTTGCCGCGGGCTTCGCCGCGATCTCGCTCATCGCGGTGGGCGGCGGCATCGCCGTCATCCCGGAGATGAACCGCCTGGTGGTGGAGGTGCATGGCTGGATGACCGATGCGCGCTTCGCCCAGCTCTTCGCGTTGGCGCAGGCCGCACCCGGGCCGAACGTGCTCGTCGTCGGGCTGATCGGCTGGCAGGTGGCGGGGATCGCGGGGATGCTGGTCGCCACGCTGGCGGTGACGCTGCCGGCCGGCGTGCTCGCCTACGGCTTCTCGCGGCTGCGCGCGCGGCTGAAGGGCAGCCGCGGTCTCAGGCTGTTGGAGCGCGGGCTGGTGCCGGTCGCGGTCGGGCTGATCCTCGCCTCCGGGTTGATCCTGGGCCAGGCGGCGGCGAGCGGGTGGTTGACGGTCGCGCTGACGGCGGCCTCCACGCTGTTCGTCTGGCGGACCGAACGGAGCCCGCTGCTCGTGCTGGCGGCCGGCGCGGCGGCGGGGGCGCTGTTCCTGTAGCCTGCCGCGGGGTCTATACCGACGCGGCCATGCCGGATGCCCTGCCCCCCGCCGCGCTCCTCGATCGCCTGGCCGCGATCCTGGGGCCGCGCGGGCTGATCACCGATCCCGCCGACGTCGCCCCGTATCTCACCGACTGGCGCGGGCTGTATCGCGGCGCGAGCCCGGCCGTCGCGCGGCCCGCGGGCACGGAGGAGGTCGCCGCGGTGGTGCGGCTCTGCGCGGAGACCGGGACGGCGCTGGTGCCGCAGGGCGGCAACACCTCGATGGTCGGCGGCGCCACGCCGGACGAGAGCGGGCGGCAGCTCGTGCTGAGCCTCGCGCGCATGAACCGCGTGCGCGACCTGGACGCGACCGACATGACGATGACGGTGGAGGCCGGGCTCGTGCTGAAAGCCGCGCAGGACGCCGCGGCGGCCGCCGGCTGCCTGTTCCCGCTCAGCCTCGGCGCGGAGGGCACGGCGACGGTCGGCGGCGTGCTCAGCACGAACGCCGGCGGCAACACGACGGTGCGCTACGGCAATGCGCGCGAGCTGATGCTGGGGCTGGAAGCGGTGCTGCCGGATGGCAGCGTCTGGAACGGGCTGCGCCGGCTGCGGAAGGACAATACGGGCTACGCGCTGCGGCACCTGCTGGTCGGCGCGGAAGGCACGCTCGGCGTCATCACCGCGGCGGTGCTGCGGCTGTTCCCGCGCCCGCGCGACAACGCCGTCGCGCTCTGCGCGGTGGCGGATGAGGATGCGGCGCTGGCGGTGTTCCGGCGCGTCCGCGGGCGGGACGACTCCGCGCTGCGGGCCTTCGAATACATGTCGGGCACCGGCGTGGATTTCTGCGTCCGGCATGTCGAAGGCGTCTCGCTGCCCTTCGCGCAGCGGGCCGACCACTACGTGCTGGTGGACCTCGCCTCGCCGCGGCCGGATGCGCGGCTGCGCGACCTGCTGGAGGAAGTGCTGGGCGAGGCGATGGAGGCGGGCGAGGTGCCGGACGCCGTCATCGCCGAATCGGACGCGCAGGCGGCGAAGCTCTGGCGCATCCGGGAGGAGCACCCGGAAGCCCAGAAGCGCGAGGGCGCGAGCGTGAAGAACGACGTCTCCGTCCCCGTCTCGCGCGTGCCGGAGATGATCCGCCGCTGCTCGGCGGCGCTGGTCGCGCTGATCCCGGGCAGCCGGCCGGTGCCGTTCGGGCATATCGGCGACGGCAACATCCACATGAACCTGCAGCAGCCGGAGGGCATGGACGCGGCGGCCTTCCTGGCACGCGGGCACGACATCATGGACTGCGTGAACGCCGTGGTGCGGGAGCTGGACGGCAGCTTCAGCGCGGAGCACGGGGTGGGGCGGCTGAAGACCGGGATGATGGAGGGCTGGCGCGGCGGCGCGGAGATCGCGGCGATGCGGGCCATCAAGGCGGCGCTGGATCCGCACGGGGTGATGAATCCGGGGAAGGTGCTGGGGTGAGGTTGCGCGTGATCCCCGGGCGCGGCGCGCCCCCATCCCCTGCCCGCGAGGGGGGAGGGAGATGACGCGCATAGACCGCTACATCCTGCGCCAGCTCGCGGGCGGGCTGCTCGCGGTCACCACGGGGCTGGCGGCGCTGGTGTGGCTGACGCAGTCGCTGCGGTTCATCGAGCTGGTGCTGGACCGCGGGCTGTCGCTGGCCGTCTTCCTCGAACTCACCTCGCTGATGCTGCCGGGGTTCATCGTGGTGATCCTGCCGATCACCACCTTCGTCGTCGTGCTGTTCGTCTATGTGCGGATGAACACCGACCGGGAGCTGGTGGTGATGCGCGCGGCCGGCCTCTCGCCGATCCGGCTCGCGCGGCCGGGGCTGGTGATCGCGGCCTTCGCGGTCGGGATGGGCTACCTGCTCAACCTCTGGCTCGTGCCGCTGTCGCACGGCGCCTTCCGCATGTGGCAGTTCGAGATCCGCAACCAGATGGCGGCGATCCTGCTGCAGGAAGGCGTGTTCTCCTCGGTCGGCGGCGACCTGACGGTCTATGCGCGGTCACGGGAGCGCGACGGAACGCTGCGCGGCATCCTCGTGCACGACCAGCGCGATGCCGGCCAGCCCGTGACGATCATCGCGGAGGGCGGGCGCATCACCGCCACCCCGCAGGGGCCGCGCGTGGTGCTGACCAACGGCGTGCGCCAGCAGCTCGACCGTGCGCAGCAGGGCCAGCCGCCGCGCCTCTCCGTGCTCTCCTTCAGCGAGAACAGCGTGGACCTGGCCAGCGCGACCCGGCAGGAGGAGGTGCGGTCCCGCGATTCACGCGAACGCAGCGTGGCGGAGCTGCTGGAACCCGATCCGGCCGAAGGCCTGCGCCCGCGGGAGCTGGCGCGCTTCTACGGCGAGGCGCATCAGCGGCTCTCCGCACCCCTCACCGCGCTGTCCTACGCGCTGGTCGGGCTGGCGGTGGCGCTCACCGGGCAGTTCCGGCGGCACGGCGGCGGGCTGCGGCTGGCGACGGGGGTGGGCATCACCGTGGCGCTGCTCGCGGTGGGGCTGACGATCGGCAACCTGGCGACGCGCGACAACGCCTTCGTCTGGCTGATCTGGGCGCATGCGGTCGCGCCGGGTGCCGTCGCGCTCTGGTGGATGGTTGGCGCGCCCGGGCTGCCGCGCGCGCGCGCGCGGCCTGCGGCGGCATGACGCCCACCCTCACGCTGTACGTCGCGCGCGGCTTCCTGGGCGCGACGGTGCTGATGCTGGCAGCACTCACCGGCCTCGTCGCGCTGTTCGACTTCATCGAGCTGCTGCGCCGCGCGGCCAGCCGGCCGGACGTGGGCTTCGACATCCCCGCGACGATCGCGGCGCTGCGGCTGCCCTTCGTGGCACTCCAGATCCTGCCTTTCGCGGTGCTGCTCGGCGGCATCATCGCCTTCTGGCGGCTGACGCGGTCGTCGGAGCTGATCGTGGCGCGGGCGGCTGGCGTCTCGGCCTGGGGGTTCCTCACCGGGCCGGCGGTGGTGGCGGTGCTGCTGGGCGCGGCCGCGGTGACCGGTCTCTCGCCGCTCTCCTCCATCCTGCTGGCGCGCGCGGAGCGGCTGGACCAGGCATCCCTGCGCACCGGCGGCGGGATGACGTCGCTCGCCGGCGGGCGGTTGTGGCTGCGCCAGGCCGACCGGGAGCTGGACCCGAACGGCGTCGCGATCCTCACCGGCCGCCCCGCCATGGCGCGCGCGGCCGGTTCGGCGCGGTTCGAGCTGCAGGGGGTGACGGTGTGGCGGCTTTCGGGCACCGACCGTCCGCTGGCGCGGATCGAGGCGCCGCGCGGCTGGCTCTCCGATGGCGCCTGGGTGCTGGAGGAGGCGGCGACCTTCGGCGCGGACCGCCAGGCCGGCGCGCCCGCCCGCCTCGCGCTGCCGACGGAACTCACGCCGGCGCGGATCGAGGAGAGCTTCGCCTCGCCGGAGACGCTGGGCTTCTGGTCGCTGCCCGGCTTCATCGCGGTGCTGGAGGAGGCCGGCTTCTCCGCCGTGCGGCACCGCATCCAGTTCCAGTCGCTGCTGGCCACGCCTGTGCTGACGCTCTCGATGGCGCTGCTGGCGGCCGGCTTCTCGATGCGGCACAACAGGCGCGGGGGTGTCGCGCAGATGATCGGCGCCGGCGTCGCCGCGGGCTTCGCGCTGTTCGTGGTGGACCGCGTGAGCAACGAGTTCGGCGAGGCCGGTTCCCTGCCCGTCGTGCTCGCGGCCTGGGCGCCGACGGTGGCGGGGCTGCTGCTGGCGGTGGCGCTGCTGCTGCACCTGGAAGACGGCTGAAGGGGGAGTGCGGGCTTTGGGGGGGAAGGTTGGCGGGGGACGCGTAGGGACCATGCTGCGCCTCGCGCCGGTGCTGGCGGCGTTCCTGATCGCCGTCCCCGCGGCGGCGCAGCGGGGCGGGCCGCTCGACATCGGCAGCCGGTCCGTCTCCAACGATCCCGTCACCTTCACCGCGGACGAGGTGCAGTTCGACCAGGCCAGCGACACGGTGATCGCGCGCGGCCGCGTCGAGGCCTGGCAGGGGCAGCGCGTGCTGCGCACCGACCGCTTCACCTACAACCGCACCACCGGCGTCGCGACGGCCGAGGGAAACGTCGTGCTGATCGAGCCGGACGGGCAGGTGCTCTTCGCCGACCGCGCGGAACTCTCGGGCGGAATGCGCGACGCGGCGCTGGAAGGCCTGCGCGGGCTGCTGGCGGCCAATGCACGCATCGCGGCGACCGGCGCGCGGCGCACCGACGGGCGGATCACCGACCTCGCCCGCGTGGTCTATTCGCCCTGCAACCTCTGCCCGGAGGACCCGGACCGGCCGCCGCTCTGGCAGCTCCGCGCGCGGATCGCCAGCCTGCATTCGGACGAGGGGCGCGTGCGCTACCGCGACGCCGCGGTGGAATTCGGCGGCTGGCCGCTGCTCTACACGCCCTATCTGAGCCACGCGGCACCCGGCGCGCCGCGGGCCTCGGGCTTCCTCTCGCCGTCCTTCGGCGTGACGCGCGTGCTCGGCGGGTTCTACGAGCAGCCCTACTACTGGGCGATTGACGACAGCTCCGACGCCATCATCACCGCGCAGCTCGCCACGTCGCAGACCGGCAATGCGGGGCTGAGCTACCGGCGGCGCTTCAACAGCGGGACGGTGTCGCTGGACGGCTCGCTCGGCCACCTGCGGGGCGGGTCGGTGGAGCAGACGGGGGTGGGCTGGCACATCAACACGCAGGGCTATTTCAGCCTCGACGAGAACTGGCGCGTCGGCGCGGTGCTGAACCGGGCCTCGTCGCGCGATTACCTGCGCGCCTACCGCTACGGCTCGCCGCAGGCGCTGACCTCGACCGCCTTCCTGGAGGGGTTCTGGGGCGTGGAGGGGTATGCGCGGCTGGACACGCGCTTCTACCAGGCGCTGCTGCAGCGCAGCGGCACCGGCGCCATCCCCTTCGTGCTGCCCTTCGGCTACGCGGAATGGGCCTTCCCGGCGGATGCGATCGGCGGGCGCTTCACGGTGGATGCGCAGGCCTATTCGCTGTTCCGCTCGCAGGGCACGGATTCGCGGCGCGTGGCGACGCGGGCGGGCTACGAGCTGCCGCTGCTCGGCTCCTTCGGCGAGGTCTGGACGATCCGCGGGCAGGCGGACCTGCTGGCCGGCTGGGTGCAGGGCCTGGCGCAGGCGCCGTTCTTCGGGCCGACGGGCGAGGACGGCACCTGGACCAACGGCAACGTCCGCGGCGCGGTGGACCTGCGCTGGCCGCTGCTGCGGCCCGCCGGCGAATGGGGCAGCCAGTTGATCGAGCCGCGCGTGCAGGTCGTCACCGGGCCGAACACCGGGCAGCAGCTGCGCATTCCGGCGGAGGACAGCCTGGACCTGGAGTTCACCGACGCGAACCTCTTCGCGCTGAACCGCTTCCCCGGCCGCGACCGGCAGGAGGGCGGGACGCGGGTGGATGCGGCGATGCGCGCCGCCTGGCTGTTCCCGAACGGCGGCCAGGTGGAAGGCCTGGTCGGCCGCAGCTTCCGGGCGAGCGACGAGGCGCTGTTCCCGGCCGGCTCCGGGCTGGAACGCCGGGCATCCGACTGGGTGGCGCGGGCCCGCGTGGCGCCGGTGCCCTGGTTCGAGGTGCTCGGCCGCACGCGGCTGGACGGGCGGGACCTGGAGCAGCGGCTGTGGGACGTGTCGGGCACGGTCTTCGCCGGGCGGGTCTCCGCCACCGCGGGCTACCTCGGCACCGATCCGGCGCCGAATTCCAGCTACCGCAAGCGGGACGAGATCAGCCTCGGCGGCACGCTGCGGCTGACGGACAACTGGCGGCTCGGCGCCTTCGGCCGCTACGACCGCGCGCTGGAACGGCCGGTCTCGGCGCAGGCGGCGATCACCTATGAGGACGAGTGCTTCGTCTTCGAGACGCGCTTCGTGCGCCGCTGGGCGGAGGATAGCGCGACGGAGCGCGACTATCCTTCCGGCACGATGCTGCTGTTCCGGGTGACGCTGAAGACGGTGGGCGATTTCGGGATCAGGGCGCTGTGAACCATGGGTTCGCCGTCGTTCCCGCGGAAGCGGGAAGCCATCGCGCCGCAGGCCGGAACGGCGGGGAGACAGGCCCCCGCTTCCGCGGGGGCGACAGGACGTGGCGACAGGGTGGACCCTTCCCTCGCGCCTTCCGCGCCACTACAGGAAGCCGGATGCGATCGCTCTTCCGCGCCCTGCTGCTCTCGGCGGCCCTGGCCGCGCCCCTCGGCACCGCCCCGCTCTCCCCTGCCCTCGCGCAGGACAACCGCATCGTCGCGGTGGTCAACGGCGACATCGTCACGACCGCCGACATCGAGGGGCGGCGGCGGCTGTTTGCCATCAACGCCGGCCTCGGCATCAACCAGCAGGTGCTGGAGCGGCTGACCCCGCAGGTGACGCGGCTGCTGATTGACGAGCGGCTGCGCGTGCAGGAGGTGCAGCGGCGCCGCATCCCCGTCTCCGACGCCGACATCGCGCAGACCATCGCGGAGCTGGAACGGCGGAACGGGATGCCGGCAGGCGGGCTCGTCGGCCAGCTCCGCCGCGCCGGCGTGGAGCCGCGCGTGCTGCACGACCAGCTGCGCGCGCAGATCGGCTGGTCGCGGCTGATCCGCACGCTGCTCGGCAGCCAGGCGACGCCGGGCGAGGCGGAGGTGGCGGACTGGGTCGCGACGCAGCGCGCCCGCACCGGGCAGCCGGAATACCTGGTCTCCGAGATCTTCATCCCGCTCGACGACCCGGCGGAGGAGCCGGAGGTGCGGCGCTTCGTGGAGGACATCGTCGGCCAGCTCCGCGCCGGCGTGCCCTTCCCCGTGGCGGCGACGCAGTTCAGCCAGGCGCAGAGCGCGCTCGGCGGCGGCGACCTCGGCTGGGTGGGGGCGGAAGGGCTGGACGAGGGGGTCGGGCGCGTCGTGTCGCAGATGCCGGTCGGCGCGGTGAGCAACGCCATCCGGGTGCCCGGCGGCTTCCAGATCGTCGCACTCCGGCAGAAGCGCGAAGTGGGGCGCGACGAGACGACACTGCTCTCCATGCGGCAGGTCTTCTTCCCGTTCGGCTCGACGCTGGTGCCGGACAATCCGACGGCGCAGCAGATCCAGCAGTTGGAACGCGCGCGCGCGCTGTCCGGCTCGGCGCGGAGCTGCGATGCGATGGACGCGGCGGCGCGCAACAGCGGCAGCGACCGGCCGGCCGATCCCGGGCAGGTGCGGCAGGAGGGGCTGACCCCGCCGGCGCTGCGCGCGATGGTCGCCGCGCTGCCGCTGAACCGCGCGAGCCAGCCGATCGTCGCGCCGGACGGCATCGCCGTCATCATGGTCTGCGCGCGGGAGCGGCGGAACGAGGCGGAGATCACGCCGGAGGCCGCGCGGACGCAGATCGTGCGCGACCGGGCGGAGCTGCTGTCGCGCCAGACGCAGCGGGAGCTGCGGCGCCGCGCGCAGATCGAGATGCGGAGCTAGCGCTGGCGGCGCTGCCCTCGCTCGGCGACACGATCGCGCGCCACGGGCTGGAGGCGCGGAAGTCGCTCGGGCAGCACTTCCTGCTCGACCCGGCGCTCTGCGCGCGGATCGCGGCGGCCGCCGGCGAGATGGGCGGGCGGCACGTGCTGGAAGTCGGCCCTGGCCCCGGGGGGCTGACGCGGGCGCTGCTGGCGACGGAGGCCGCGAAGGTGGTGGCGGTGGAGCTGGACCGGCGCGCGGTGGCGGCGCTGGCGGAGCTCGCGGCCGCGCATCCGGGGCGGCTGGAGGTGCGGGAGGCCGACGCGACCCGCTTTGACGTTGCCACCTTGCCGGCGCCGCGGAAGGTCGTGGCGAACCTGCCCTACAACGTCGCGACCCCCTTGCTGGTCGGCTGGCTGCGCGGCGCGGCGGCGATCGAATCGCTGACGCTGATGTTCCAGCAGGAGGTCGCGGAGCGCATCACGGCGGCGCCGGACACGCCCGCCTACGGGCGGCTCGGCGTGCTGGCGCAGTGGCGGTGCCGCTGCGCGCTGCTGCTGACGCTGCCGCCCGGCGCCTTCAGCCCGCCGCCGAAGGTGTGGTCCGCGGTGGTCGGGCTGGTGCCGCACGCCGATGATCCGGGGCCCGCGCTGTTCGCGGCGATGGAGCGGCTGACGGCGGCGGCCTTCGGGCAGCGGCGGAAGATGCTGCGCGGGGCGCTGAAGGCGCTCGGCGAGGCGGAGCGCCTGTTGGCGGCGGCGGGGATCGAGGGCACGCGGCGGGCGGAGACGCTGACGGTGGCGGAGTTCGACCACTTGGCGCGGGCGCTGCTGGCGCGGGGGTAGCTGCGCGCTCCGGTTGTGTTGATCCGGGCGGATGCAGGCGCGGTGATAGCGTCTCCTGCCCTCCCCGGATCGGGAGGCGCATGGGAGGACCACCATGGCATCACTGTCCCGCCGCGCGCTGCTCGGCGCCGCGGCCGCCGCGCCGCTGCTCTCCGCCCGGCAGGCCCTCGCCGCCGCGCCGATGCGCGGCGACCTGCCGCCGGCCTGGCACCGCTTCAGGATCGGCAGCTTCGAGGCGACGGTCGTATCGGACGGCGCGCTGCCGCTCGGCGATCCGACGCAGGCCTTCCTGGGCGCGACGCCGGCGGAGATCGAGGGAATGCTGCGCGGCGCCTTCCTCGCGCCCAACGCGGCGACGCTGGAGCAGAACGCGCTGGTCGTGAACACCGGCCGGCACCTCGTGCTGTTCGACACGGGCATGGGCGACAGCATGGGCGCGGCGAGCCAGATGTTCGGCCCGACCACGGGGCGGCTGCTGGCGAACATGCGGGCGGCGGGCATCGAGCCCGCGCAGATTGACGTGGTCTGCGCGACGCATGCGCATTGCGACCACGTCTGGGCGCTGGTGGACGGCAACGGCAACCGCAACTTCCCGAACGCGCAGGTGGCGATCAGCGAGGCCGATGTGCGCTTCTGGACGGACGACGCGAACAAGCGCGGGCCGGACTTCATGACCGTCTTCATTGACGGCGCGAAGAAGAACCTCGCGGCGTATCGCGACCGCATGATGATGATCCGCGACGGGCAGGAGGTGGTGCCGGGCATCACCGCGATGGCGGCGCCCGGGCATACGGTGGGCCACCATGTCTTCGCCATCTCCTCGGGGAACCAGGTGGTGGTGAACACCGGCGACCTGGCGCATCACCAGGTGCTGCTGCTGCGCCGGCCGGCGCTGGAATTCTCCTTCGACACCGATCCGAAGCAGTCGGCGGCGACGCGGACGCGGATGCTGGACCGGCTGGCCACCGACCGGCACGCGCTGCTGTCCTACCACTTCCCCTGGCCGGGGCTCGGCCACGTCGCGCGGGAGGGCGAGGGCTTCGGCTGGCATCCGACGGCGATGAACGTGACGACGCTGGGGTAGCGGCGGGTAGGCGCGCGGCGCGGGCGGGGGCATGATTTCCCCACCCAGGAGCCCCGGAATGACGCTACCCGCGACGCCCACCATCCTCTTCGCCCATGTCGCCTACCGCTTCGTGGAGCGCTACGCGGCGCGCGGCGGGCGGCTGCCGGTGATCGAGGCTCGCAGCGGCGAGGAGCTGGAGGCGCGGATCGGCGACGCTGACGTGCTGCTGGTCTCCGGCCTCTGGCGCAACGCGCTGGCGGCGAAGGCCCCGCGGCTGAAGCTGATCCAATCCATCAGCGCCGGCGTGGACCAGTACGACCCGGCGGTGCTGCGCGCGGCGGGCATCCGGCTCGCCTCGGCGCAGGGGGCGAATGCGAATGCCGTCAGCGAGCACGCGATGGCGCTGATCCTGGCGCTGGCGCGCCGCATCCCGGAGGCGCGCGACAACCAGGCGAAGCGGCATTGGCGGGGTATGATCGGCGACCTCTCGCGGCGCGAGGACGAGCTGGGCGGCAAGACGCTGCTGGTGGTGGGGATCGGGCGCATCGGCGGGCGGCTCGCGCGGCTGGCGAAGGCGTTCGGGATGCGGGTGATCGGGCTGCGGCGCGATCCGGCGCGCGGGGCGGAGGGGGCGGACGAGATCCATCCGATGCCGGCGCTGCACGCGCAGCTGCCGCGGGCCGATTACGTGGCGCTGTGCTGCGCGCTGACGGAGGAGACGCGCGGCCTGATGGGGGCCTCGGCCTTCGCGGCGATGAAGCCGGGGGCTGCGCTGGTGAACGTCGCGCGCGGCAAGGTCTGCGACGAGGCGGCGCTGGTCGCGGCGCTGGGGTCGGGGCAGGTCGGGCAGGCGGCGCTGGACGTGACGGCGGAGGAGCCGCTGGGTGCGGACTCTCCGTTGTGGGGGATGCCGAATGTGCTGGTCACGCCGCATACGGGGGGCGAGACGCGGAGCTACGAGGACAACGTGCTGGATCTGATGGAAGAGAATATCGGGCGGCTGGCGCGCGGGGAGAGCGCGTTGCGGAACGGGGTGGTCTAGCCGCGTTGAGCTGCCTGCGGTCGCGCGACATGCTCCCTCTCCCGTTCTACGGGAGAGGGCTGGGGTGAGGGCCGCGACACCTTCGGCGCCGGGCGCGCATGCTTATCGAAGGACCGGCTTCGAGGTCGCCGGCGGGATCGTCGCCGCGCTGATCGGCGCCGCGGTCATCGCGTACACCTTCGGTCCCCACATCCTGCCGCCGTCGCACACCGGATGGATGCTGACGGGGACGATCGGGCCGGACCCCGTGCAGTACTGGCTCGGCTACACCTTCTTCAAGCGCGCGCCCTGGACCTGGCCGCCGGGGCTCAACCCGGATTGGGGGCTGGAGATCGGGTCGTCGGTCTTCTACTCGGATTCCATCCCGCTGCTGGCCTTCGCCTTCAAGGCGCTGCATCCGGTCGTCGAGGTCGCGCAGTACTGGGGCATGTGGCTGTTCGCCTGCGGGGCGTTGCAGGCGGTGATGGCGTGGCGGCTGGTGGGGCTGGTCACGCCGCATCCACTGCCGCGGTTGGCGGGGGCGGCGCTCTTCGCGCTCTCGCCGACGATGCTCAACCGGCTCGGCGGCCATTTCGCGCTCGGGGCGCATTTCCTGCTGCTGGCGGGGCTGTACCTGTGCCTGACGCGCGCGCGGCCGTGGGTGCGGCTGGTGCAGTGGGCGGGGTTGGTGCTGGCCGCGTCGCTGATCCATTCGTACCTGCTGCCGATGGTGGCGGGGTTGTGGGCGAGCGACTGGCTGGGGCGGGCGATCGCGCGCGACCGGCGCGGCGTGGCGCTCGCGCTCGAACTGCCCCTCGTGCCGGGGGCGGGCGTGCTCGGCCTCTGGCTCGCCGGGTTCTTCGCGCTGCGGGCGGGCTTCGGCGGGACCTGGGGCGGGTATGGGGAGATGCAGCTCGACCTGCTCGCGCCCTTCGATCCGCCGCCCTGGGGCGCGCTGTGGGATCTGCCGGGGCCGGATCACTGGGAAACCGGGCATTCCTATGCGGGGCTCGGGGCGCTGCTGGCCCTGGCGGTCGGGGCCTTCGCGTATCTGCGGCGGCCCTGGCCGTGGCTGCGGGCGCGATGGCCGCTGGTGCTCGGCCTGTCGGTGATGCTGGCGGTCGCGATCAGCCATCGCGTGTCGGTGGGCGGGCGGGTGTTCGAGGCGGTCGCGCTGCCGGAGCGATTGCTGGCCTATGCCGACGCGCTGCGGGCGAGCGAGCGGTTCCTGTGGCCGTTCGCGTACGCGCTGTTGCTCGCCGCCGTCGTCGCGACGGTGCGCGGCTTCGGCGCAAGGCGGGCGGGGGTGGTGCTGTGCGTGCTGGTGGTGGTCCAGGCCGCGGACATGCAGCCGGGGTTCGCCCGGCTGGCGCGCTACTTTCCGGCGGGTCCGGCGGTGGCGCCGCTGCGGCTGGCCGACCCGTTCTGGGCGGAGGCGGCGCGGCGCTACGTACGCGTGCGGCTGGCGCCGACGGGGATGCAGGCGCGGCATTGGGAGGAGATCGCGGTGTTCGCCGCGACGGCGGGGCTGGCGACCGATGCGGTGTATCTCGCGCGGCTCGATCCGGATCGCGTCGCGGCGCTGAATGCGCGGGTGGCGGAGGAGCTTTGGTCGGGGCGGTTCGAGGCGGGGAGCCTCTACGCGCTGGGGTCGGAGGAGACGCTGGAGGCGGCGCGCCAGGGGATGGTGGAGGGGCGGGACCTGCTGGGGCGGTTCGACGGGGTGTGGGTGTTGGCGCCGGGGTGGGGGAGGTGAGATAGCCGGCGCAAGTGCTGATCCGTACCCTGTCGCCCCCGCGGACGCGGTGACCCTAACTTCCCGCCGCCCCGATGCGCAACGCGGCGGGGTCCCGCCTTCGCGGGAACGACAGAGGGAAGCGCTGAGGATCAACGCCGGGCGGTACGCGGTAGCGCGGCGGCTTCGGCGCTGTTGCGCTTGCGGCTCCCCCACCCCTGCCCTCCCCCGCAAGGGCGGGGAAGGGAGAAGTGGGGAGCGGGGGAGGGGGTCAGGTGGTGGCGGCTTCGATCTCGGCGCGGGTCATCAGGTCCGCGTATTTCTGCCCCATGTCGAACAGGTTGGCCTCGTGCGGGGCGAGGGCGCGGTCGCCGACGCAGTCCGTCGCGACGACCGTGCGGAAATTGTGCTGCATGGAATCCACGACGGTGGCGCGCACGCAGCCGGAGGTGGTGCAGCCGGCGACGATCACCGTGTCGGCGCCGCGGCCGGTGAGCCAGGCGGCGAGGGAGGTGCCGAAGAAGCCGGAGGCGCCCTGCTTGCGCACGACGTATTCGCCGGGGGCCGGCGTGAGTTCGGGCACGATCTGGCTGAGCGGGGCGTGCTCGGTGAGCTTGAGGAGGGACGGCGCCTTGCGGGTGAAGATCCCGGCATCGGCCCCGTCGTCGGCATAGACGACGCGGGTGTGGGCCACGGGCCAGTTCCTCGCGCGGGCATGGGCGAGGAGGTCGCGCGTCTGCTCGATCGCCGGCGCGATGTTGCCGCCGCCGAAGTGGTCGGGGTCGGCGAAGCCGACGACGAAATCCACGATCACCAGCGCCGGCCGCGCGCCGAGGCCGGCGCGGCGGCCCATGCCTTGGCGGGCGTAGATGTCGGAGTCGGGGTGCGTTTCCCCCCACCCCGGCCCTCCCCCGTGAACGGGGGAGGGAGAAAGTGTGCTGGTCATTCCACCTCCTCCAGGTCGCGCAGGGATTGGATCATCGAGGAGCGCAGCAGGTGGGCGCGGTGGCGCACCGGGTCGGCGGCGATGGCGCGCAGCTCGGCGTGATGGGCGGCGCGGGCGGCGGGGTCGCGCTGGTTGAGGAGCTGGCGGTTGCGCAGCGCCTGCGCCTGCACGACGTCGAGCGCGACTTTGCGGCGCTGGCGGCCATAGCGCTCCATCAGCGCGGGGTCCTCGCCGCGCCAAACGCGGGCGAGCTTGTCGGCGAGGTTGACGGCGTCGTGGACGCCGCCGTTCATCCCCATGCCGCCGAGCGGGTTGTTGATGTGCGCGGCGTCGCCGGCGAGGACGACGCGGCCGACGGCGTAGGTCGCGGCCACGCGTTCATGCACGCGGTAGGCGGTGCGGTGGCGGATCTCGTAGCCGGCCTGGTTGGGATGCACGGCCTGCATGCGCTCCTCGATGCGGGCGTCGGAGAGCATGAACGCTTCGTCTTCCGCCTCCGCGGGATCGGTCGGCAGCAGCACGCGCCAGAGGCCGGCGGTGCGCAGCAGCACGAACCACTCCTCGGGGTCGGAGATGTAGGCGATGTTGGCGAGGTTCGGGATCGCCGCGTGGAAGGGGTAGGTGGTGGCGAGCGTCAGGAAGGTCTCGGGGATGGTCAGCCCGTCGAAGGCGATGCCGAGCGCCTTGCGCACCGCGCTGCGCGCGCCGTCGGCGCCGATGAGCCAGGCGCAGCGCAGGGGTTCGGCGGTCCCGTCCGGGCGTTCCACCGTCAGCGTCACGCCGTCCGCGTCCTGCGCCACGTCGGCGGCGCGCGCATCGTAGAGGAACGCCACCTCGGGGTTCGCGGCGAGGCGGTCGCGCAGCATGCGTGTGAGGCGCCATTGCTCGCATTGCAGGCGGTAGGGGTGCGCGGTGTCGTCCGCGAGGCGCGCCATCTCGAAGGTGGCGATGACGCCTTCGTGGCGGTCGCGGAACTGCCAGGTCGGGCAGACCAGGCCCTGGGCGACCAGGCTCTCCACCACGCCGGGGAAGCGGCCGAGCATGTCGAGGGTGGGCGGGTGGAAGGTGGAGGCGCGGAGGTCGTCGGGCAGGTCGCGCGCCTGCTCCACGATCGTGACGGGGATGCCTTCGCCGGCCAGGCAGGCGGCGGCGACCAGTCCGGCGGGGCCGGCGCCGGCGACGATGACGCGGCGCGCCTCGGTCATGCGGTCTCCTCGGTTGGCACGAGAATGCCGTGGCGGCCGCGGCTTGCCCAGGCGGGCGCGGGGCGCATCTATGTGCGATGCGAATCCCATTCCTGGACCGGCGCCCGCGCGTGGCGTTGCTGCGCCTCGCGGGCGTCATCGCCGCGAGGAGCGGCGGCTTCGCGCCATCGGGCATCTCCGCGGCCTCCGCCGCGCCGCTGATCGAACGGGCCTTCGGGCTGAAGCGGCTGGCGGGCGTGGTGGTGGTGATCAACTCGCCGGGCGGGTCGCCGGTGCAGTCCTCGCTCGTGGCCGCGCGCATCCGGCGGCTGGCGGAGGAAAAGAAGGTTCCGGTGATCGCCTGCGTGGAGGATGCGGCGGCCTCGGGCGGCTACTGGCTGGCCTGCGCGGCGGACGAGATCGTGGTGGATCCGGCGTCCGTGGTCGGCTCGATCGGTGTGATCAGCTCGGGCTTCGACCTGTCGGGCGCGATCGCGCGGATCGGGGTGGAGCGGCGGCTGCACACGGCGGGGAGCGAGAAGAGCTTCCTCGACCCGTTCCGGCCGGAGCGGCCGGAGGACCTGGCGCGGCTGCAGGACCTGCTGGGCGAGTTGCACGCCACCTTCAAGGATTGGGTGCGGATGCGCCGCGGCGCGAAGCTGACGGCGCCGGAGGAGGAGCTGTTCACCGGCCGGTTCTGGACGGGGAAGCAGGCGGTCGGACTGGGGCTGGCGGACCGGCTGGGCGAGGCCGCGTCGGAGATCAAGGCGCGGTTCGGGGAGAAGGCGCAGGTGGTGACGATCGGGCAGCGCCGGCCGCCGTGGTTCGCGCGGCTGCTGCCGGGGTTCTCGGCGGAGGCGGTCGTCGCGGCGGTGGAGGAGCGGGCGGCCTGGGCGCGGCTAGGCCTGTAGGCCCGCGTGGTTTATCCCGGCCCGCCAGCACGTCCACCGCAAGGCACGAGATGCCCAGCCAGCCGCCGTCCTTCCAGGAGATCATCCTCCGCCTGCACCGCTTCTGGGGCGAGCAGGGATGCCTGATCCTGCAGCCCTACGACATGGAGGTGGGCGCGGGCACCTTCCATCCGGCGACGACGCTGCGCGCTCTGGGGCCGAAGCCCTGGGCGGCGGCGTATGTGCAGCCGTCGCGGCGGCCCTCCGACGGGCGCTACGGCGAGAACCCGAACCGGCTGCAGCACTACTACCAGTACCAGGTCATCATGAAGCCGAGCCCCCGCGACGCGCAGGACCTGCTGCTGGCGAGCTACCGGGAGCTCGGGTTGGATCCGCTGCTCCACGACTTCCGCTTCGTGGAGGATGACTGGGAGAGCCCGACGCTCGGCGCCTGGGGACTGGGGTGGGAGGTGTGGTGCGACGGGATGGAGGTGGGGCAGTTCACCTATTTCCAGCAGGTCGGCGGCATCGCCTGCGAGGTGCCGAGCTTCGAGATGACCTACGGCCTGGAGCGGCTCGCGATGTTCATCCAGGATGTGGACGACGTGTACGATCTGGACTTCAACGGGCGCGGTGTGAAGTACGGGGAGGTGTTCCGGCGGGCGGAGGTGGAATACAGCCACCACAACTTCACCGCCGCCGATACCGCGATGCTGTTCCGGCACTTCGCGGATGCCGAAGCCGAGTGTGCCGCGCTGCTGGATTTCGACCCGCCGCTGGCGCTGCCGGCCTATGACCAGTGTATCAAGGCGAGCCACCGCTTCAACCTGCTCGATGCGCGCGGCGCGATCAGCGTCGCGGAGCGGCAGGCGTATATCGGACGGGTGCGGGCGCTGTCGAAGCGGTGCTGTGAGGCGTGGGTGGCGGGGGAGCGGGCCTGAGCTTGCTGGCAGCGCGCGTTCTACCATATGATCAGGGCATTCTACCATGAGGCTGCGATGGGCCAGCTGAACATCAAGGATGACGGCCTGATCGCCGATGCGAAGGCCCTGGCCGAGGAGATGGGGACGAGCGTGACCGGCGTGCTGCGCGAGGGCGTGCGCGCACTCCGTGCCGAGCGCGACCGTCGCGACGAGGCGGAGCGCGAGGCGATGTTCAACGACCTCATGGCGATCGCGGAGCGCGCGAGGGACCTGCTTCCCCCGCATCTGCGCCACAGCGATCATTCCGATCTCTACGACGAGAACGGGCTGCCCGTGTGATCGTGGATACCTCGGCCATCGTCGCGATCATCGGCGTGGAGGACGACGCGAAGCGGTTCCTGCGCGCGATCGCCGGCGCGACGGAGAGCATCCACATCTCCGCGGCGACCCTCGTCGAGGCGACGATGGTGCTGGAGGGGCGCGGCGGCGAGGAGCTCGGCCGCCAGATGGACGCGCTGCTGCGGCGGATGCGCGCGACGGTCGTGCCGGTGACCGTCTCGCAGGCCGAGATCGCGCGCGACGGCTGGCGGCGGTTCGGCAAGGGCCGCCATCCCGCGAAGCTGAACCTCGGCGACTGCTTCGCCTATGCGCTCGCGATGGAACGGGGCGAGCCATTGCTGTTCAAGGGCGAGGATTTCGCCCGGACCGACGTGAAGAGGGCGCTGTAGCCCATGCCCGAGCTGTTGCTGGAACTGTTCAGCGAGGAAATACCGGCGCGCATGCAGGCGCGCGGGGCGGAGGAGCTGTGCCGGGGCGTCGCGGGTGCGGCGGCTGCGGTGATGGAGGGGGCGCCGCGCGGTTTCTCCGGGCCGCGGCGGATCGGGCTGGTGGCGAGCCTGCGCGGGAGCGTGACGACGGCGGGGAAGGAGGAGCGCGGGCCGCGCGTGGGCGCGCCGGAGGCGGCGATCGGGGGCTTCCTGCGCAAGCACGGCGCGGCGCGGGAGGCGCTGGTCGAGCAGAACGGGTTCTGGGTGCTGCGCGTGCCCGGCGAGACGGTGACGGCGCGCGACCTGCTGGCGCGGGCGATGCCCGGCGTGATCCGCGGCGTCTCCTGGCCGAAATCCATGCGGTGGGACGGGCCGTTCACCTGGGTGCGGCCGCTGCATCGGGTGCTCTGCGTGCTGGACGGGGAGGTGGTGCCCTTTTCACTGGACGAGCTGCCGGGCATGGCCGGCGGCGACCTGACGGAGGGGCACCGGATCATGTCGCCTGGTGCCTTCGCGGTGCGGGGCTTCGCCGAGTACGAGGCGGGGCTGCGGGAGCGGCACGTGGTGCTGGACGCGGCCGGGCGCATGCGGGCGATCGAGGAAGGGCTGGCGGCGCTGGCGCTCGGGCGCGGCGTGCGCGTGGTGCCGGATCGCGGGTTGCTGGAGGAGGTGGCGGGGCTGGTGGAATGGCCGGTGCCGCTGATGGGGCAGATTGACGCGGGCTTCATGGACCTGCCGCCGGAGGTGATGCGCACGACGATGCGCGTGAACCAGCGGTATTTCGCGTGCGTGGAGGAGGACGGGTCGGCGGCGCCGTGGTTCGGCGTGGTCGCCAACATCGCGGCGACGGATGGCGGCGCGACGCTGGTGGCGGGCAACGAGCGCGTGCTGCGGGCGCGGCTGTCGGACGCGCGGTTCTTCTGGGACGGGGATCGGAAGGGGAAGCTGGAGGAGTTCCTGCCGAAGCTGGACGGCGTGGTGTTCCACGCGAAGCTCGGGACGCAGGGGCAGCGGGTGGCGCGGCTGGAACGGCTGGCGCGGTTCCTCGCGCCGCATGTGGGCGCGGATGTGGAGTTGGCAGGGCGCGCGGCGAAGCTGGCGAAGGCGGACCTGGCTTCGGGGATGGTCGGCGAGTTCCCGGAATTGCAGGGGGTGATGGGGCGCTACTACGCGCTGCACGGCGGCGAGGACCGGCGCGTGGCGGAGGCGATCGGGACGCAGTACCGGCCGTTGGGGCCGGGGAATGCGGTGCCGAGCGAGCCGGTGGCGGTCGCGGTGGCGCTGGCGGATAAGCTGGATACGCTGACCGGCTTCTTCGCGGCCGACGAGCGGCCGACCGGGAGCGGCGACCCCTTCGCGTTGCGCCGGGCCGCGCTCGGGGTGATCCGCATAATTCGCGAAAACGGATTGCGACTTCGCCTGACTAGCATCTTTCGTGTTACGCTGCACGGCCCACTTGGTGAACGATTCCTGAGTCCCGACGCCATGCATGACTACATGCTTGGGCATGTCGAGGATCAGGAGCAGGTTATTGGGAAGTTCTTTGAACATCTCGTTTGCGATCTCCTCGATTTTCTCGCCGAACGCCTGCGCCTGCAGCTCCGCGCCGAGGGCGCCCGGCATGATTTGGTGGCCGCGGCCTTCGTCGCCGGCGAGGACGACCTGCTCCGGCTTCTCGCCCGCGCCGATGCCTTGAAGGCGCTGGTCGAATCCGATACCGGCGCCAACCTGCTGACCGCCTACAAGCGCGCCGCCAACATCCTGCGGATCGAGGATCGGAAGGACGGGCCGCATGCCGGGCCGGTGGACCCCGGCCTGCTGAAGGCGCCGGAGGAACGGGCGCTCGCGGATGCGCTGGATGCCGCCGAACCGGCTGCGCGCGTCGCGATGGAAGCCGAGGATTTCGGGGGGGCGATGGCGGCGCTTGCCGGGCTGCGGGGGCCGGTGGACGCGTTCTTCGACCGCGTGACCGTGAACGATCCCGATACGGAACTTCGGCGGAACCGTCTGCGCTTGCTCGCGCGGCTGCGCGCTGCCATGGACGCGGTGGCTGACTTCTCGAAGATCGAGGGGTGACGGGGCGGGTGCGGCGGAGAGTCGCGCGGGTGTTGCCCCCACCCCTGCCCTCCCCCGTAAACGGGGGAGGGAGATAGGGGCGCCCTCCCCCGTAAACGGGGGAGGGGGAAGATTTGGTGCCAGGAGAGAGCTTGATGACGAAGTGGGTGTACAGCTTCGGCGCCGGACACAACGAGGGGCGCGCGGACATGCGCAACCTGCTCGGGGGGAAGGGGGCGAATCTGGCGGAGATGGCGAGCATCGGGCTGCCGGTGCCGCCGGGCTTCACGATCTCGACCGAGGTCTGCACGTACTACTACGCGCACGGGAAGACCTACCCGGAGACGCTGCGCGACGATGTCGGGCAGGCGCTCGCGCGCGTGGAGCAGGCGGTCGGGAACCGGTTCGGCGATACGCACAAGCCGCTGCTCGTCTCCGTGCGCTCCGGCGCGCGGGTCTCCATGCCCGGGATGATGGACACGGTGCTGAACCTCGGGCTGAACGACGCGACCGTCGCCGGGCTGACGGCGGCGTCGGGCGATGCGCGCTTCGCCTGGGACAGCTACCGGCGCTTCATCCAGATGTACGGCTCCGTCGTGCTCGGCGTGGACCATCACCGCTTCGAGGAGATCATCGAGCACGTGAAGCTCGACCGCGGCGTGACGGAGGACACGGAGCTGTCGGCGCAGGACTGGCACCGGGTGGTGGACGGCTACAAGGACATGGTGGAGGAGGTGATCGGGCGGCCTTTCCCGCAGGATCCGCATGCGCAGCTCTGGGGCGCGATCGGCGCGGTGTTCGGCAGCTGGATGAACGCGCGGGCCAACACCTATCGCCGGCTGCACGACATCCCGGCGGACTGGGGCACGGCGGTGAACGTGCAGGCAATGGTGTTCGGCAACATGGGCGACGACTGCGCGACCGGCGTCTGCTTCACGCGCGACCCCAGCACGGGCGAGGACGTGTTCTACGGCGAGTACCTCATCAACGCGCAGGGCGAGGACGTGGTGGCGGGCATCCGCACGCCGCAGCCGATGGCGGAAGCCCGCGCCAAGCCGGGCGAGCGCAGCATGGAACGCGCCATGCCGGCCGCGTATGCCGAGCTGGTGACGGTGCGGGAGACGCTGGAGCGGCACTACCGCGACATGCAGGACATCGAGTTCACGGTGCAGCAGAACAAGCTCTACATGCTGCAGACGCGGAACGGCAAGCGCACCGCCGCGGCCAGCCTGAAGATCGCGGTGGACATGGCGCGCGACGGGCTGATTGACGAGACGGAGGCGGTGAAGCGGGTGGATCCGAAGGCGCTCGACCAGCTCCTGCATCCGACGCTCGATCCGAAGGCGCCGCGCAAGCAGCTGTCGAAGGGGCTGCCGGCCTCGCCGGGGGCGGCGTCGGGCGTCGTCGTGTTCAGCGCCGACGAGGCGGAGGTGCGGGCGGCGAAGGGCGAGGCGGTGATCCTCGTCCGCATCGAGACCTCGCCCGAGGACATCCACGGGATGCATGCGGCGAAGGGGATCCTCACGACGCGCGGCGGGATGACGAGTCACGCGGCGGTCGTCGCGCGCGGCATGGGGCGGCCCTGCGTGGCGGGCGCCGGCGGGATCACGGTGGACTACGCGCAGCAGGTGCTGTCGGCCGGCGGCAAGCGGGTGGGCGCGGGCGAGGTCATCACGCTCGACGGCGCGACGGGCGAGGTGTTCATCGGCCCCGTCGCGATGATCGAGCCGAAGCTGTCCGGCGACTTCGCGACGCTGATGGAATGGGCGGACCGCGTGCGCGTGCTGAAGGTGCGCACCAATGCCGAGACCCCGCTGGATGCGGAGACGGCGCGGAAGTTCGGCGCGGAGGGGATCGGGCTCTGCCGGACGGAGCACATGTTCTTCGATCCCGACCGGATCGGCGCGGTGCGGCAGATGATCATGGCGGAGACGGAGAGCGGCCGGCGCGCGGCGCTCGCCAGGCTGCTGCCGTTCCAGCGGCAGGACTTCCTCGACCTGTTCCGCATCATGGCGGGGCTGCCGGTGACGATCCGGCTGCTGGATCCGCCGCTGCACGAATTCCTGCCGCACGAGGACGACGAGATCGAGAGGGTTGCGGCCGATCTCGGCGCGGATGTGGCGGCGATGAAGCGGCGCGTGTCGGAGCTGTCGGAGGCGAACCCGATGCTGGGCCACCGCGGCTGCCGGCTCGGCATCACCTATCCCGAGATCTACGAGATGCAGGCGCGCGCGATCTTCGAGGCGGCGGTCGCGACCGGCAAGGAGACGCACAAGGCGCCGGTGCCGGAGATCATGATCCCGCTGGTGATGACGAAGCGGGAGCTGGAGATCACCCGCGCGCTGGTGGACAAGGTGGCGCAGGAGGTCTTCGCCGAGAGCGGCTACCACGTGCAGTACCTCGTCGGCACGATGATCGAGCTGCCGCGCGCCGCGCTGACCGCGGATGCGATCGCGGAGAGCGCGGATTTCTTCAGCTTCGGCACCAATGACCTGACGCAGACGGTGTTCGGCCTGTCGCGCGACGACGCAAACAAGTTCCTGCCGCATTACGTGGAGAAGGGCATCCTGCCGAAGGATCCCTTCGTCTCGATTGACGTGGACGGGGTGGGGGCAATGGTGGAGATCGCGGCGGAGAAGGGCCGGCGGGTGAAGGCGGACCTCAAGCTCGGCATCTGCGGCGAGCATGGGGGGGATCCGGCGAGCATCCAGTTCTGCGGGCGGGTCGGGCTGGACTACGTGTCGTGCTCGCCGTTCCGCGTGCCGATCGCGCGGCTGGCGGCGGCGCAGGTGGCGTTGCAGGGGGGCGGGGATCGGACGGCGTGAGGGGCGCGCGACCGGGTTGAGCTTCGCGCTGCGCAGCCCCCACCCCGACCCTCCCCCGCAACTGCGGGAGAGGGAGAAGAACGGCCCCCACCCCGACCCCTCCCTGCAAATGCGGGAAAGGGAGCAGGTTTCGCTTGAGGGCGATGGTTGCGTGCGGCTGTCGGTGTTGATCGTGGCGCGGAACGAGGAGGGGAGGCTGGGGGCGTGCCTGGCGTCCTGCGGCTTCGCGGACGAGGTGGTGGTGGTGCTGGATCGCAGCACCGATGGCAGTGCGGCGATCGCGCGGGAGGCGGGCGCGCGCGTGCTGGAAGGTGCCTGGGAGCTCGAGGGGGCGCGGCGGAACTTCGGCCTCGAGGCCTGCACGGGGGATTGGGTCCTGGAACTCGACGCGGATGAGCGGGTGCAGCCGGCGCTGGCGGGGGCGATCCGGCGCATCATCGGCGCCTCGGCGCATGCGTGGCACCAGGTGCGGGTGGACAACTACGTGGGCGAGCGGCTCGTCCGGCATGGCTGGGCGGGCAGCTTCGGGACGACCTCGGTGCCGCGGCTGTCGCGCAGCGGGGCGAAGCGCTGGCGGGCGCAGCGCGTGCATCCCGGGCTCGACTGGACCGGCGCGGAAGGCCCGCGCATCGAGGAGGGGGCGCTGACGCACCTGATGGACCGTGACGTGTCCGACATGCTGAAGCGGCTGGACCGCTACTCCTCGGCCAAAGCGGCGGACCTGATCGCGGCGGGGGAGATCGGCACGCTGCGCGGCAACCTCCGCCGCTTCGCAACGCGCGCCTTCAAGAGCTACGTGTCGCGCCGCGGCTACCGGGAGGGCGCGATGGGCGTGCTGCTGGCCTTCTGCACCGGGGCCTTCCCGCTGCTGGCGCATCTGAAGGCGCGGCTGGAGCCGGAGCGGCACGGCGGCGGCCGGTGAAGGGCTTTCTCGCGTCGCCTTGCTTCCCGATCGCGGTGCTGCTCGCGATCGGGCCGGCGATGGCGGTGGTGCAGTTCCGGGCGATGGCGCCGGCGGTGACCGCGGCCTTCGTCTTCGCGGTGGCGGCGGGGTGGCGGCAAGGGCGGCGCGTGCCCTGGCCGCGGCTGACCCCGCTGCTCGGCATCGCGGCCGCGCTGCTGGCATGGGCGCTGGTCTCGGCGGCCTGGTCGGTGGAGCCGGCGCGGGCGGCGACGACGACGCTCAGCCTGGGCGGGCTGCTGCTGCTCGCCGCGATGGCGGCGCAAGCGGTGGGGGAGGATACGGCCAGGAACCGCCGGCGGATCGGGACGGCGCTGGTCGGCGGGCTGGCGATCGGGGTCGTCGTGCTCGGCTTCGACCATCTGAGCTGGAACCTGGTGCGGCGGGCGGCGCGGGGCTTCCCGGATTGGGTGCCGTCGCTGGGGTTCGGGGCGAAGCCGGCAGTGTCCGTGCTCGGGCTGCTGCTGCCGCTGGTGGTGGCGGTGCCGGGGGTGCCCCCGCTGGCGAAGGGCGCGGTGGTGCTGGGCGCTGTCGGCGTGGCGCTGTGGCTGCCGGCGGAATCGGCGAAGATCGCGCTGCTGGCGGGGGTTGCCGGCGCGGGCGTCGCGGCGGTGCTGCCGCGCGTCGCGCGCCATGCGGGGGCGGGGGCGCTGGCCGTGGTGTTCCTGGCGGCGCCGCTGGTCTTCGCGCTGGTGCTCGCGCGGGTGACGGACGCGTCGGCGCTGCCGCCCTCTGCGTCGCATCGGGTGATGATCTGGGATTTCGCGGTATCGCGGATCGCCGAGCGTCCGGTGGCCGGCTGGGGGATGGAGGCGAGCCGCGCCATTCCCGGCGGCACCGACACCTTCCCGCGCGAGACGCTGGACCGCTTCGGGCTGACCTCGGAGTTCCTGCTCGGCGTGTTCGCGTCGCCGAACGCGCAGCGGCTGCCGCTGCATCCGCACAATGCCGCGTTGCAGGTCTGGCTGGAGCTCGGCGCGGTCGGGGCGGTGATCGCGGCGGCGCTGGCGGCCGCGGTGCTGCTGGGCGCTCCCTCCGCGGGTGCGTTCGGCGCGGCAGTGGCGGGGGCGGTGACGGGGCAGCTCTCCTTCGGGGTGTGGCAGCCCTGGTGGATCGCCAGCCTGCTGCTGGCGGCGGTGGTGGCGGGGGCGATCGGCCGCGGAAGGTGAGGCAACCCGGCCCGCGGCGCTCCGTTCGCCCCGGTGAGGAGACCCGCCATGGCAGACACGCAGTTCCCCCCGCAGCATCAGGATCACCAGCCCGGCCGCGAGAGCGGGATGACGCCGCGGCCGGCCTCGGCGATGGAGGGGTGGAAGGCCTCGGGCAAGCTGGCGGGGCTGGCGGCAATCGTGACGGGCGGTGATTCCGGGATCGGGCGGGCGGTCGCGATCGGCTTCGCGAAGGAAGGCGCGGATGTCGCGATCCTCTACCTCGACGAGCAGGAGGACGCGGCGGATACGAAGCGGCGGATCGAGGCCGAGGGGCGCAAGTGCGTGGCGATCGCCGGCGACGTGGGCGATCCGGGGTTCTGCCAGGATGCGGTGAAGCGGGTGGTGGAGGCGTTCGGGCGGCTCGACATCCTCGTGAACAATGCCGCCGAGCAGCATGTCTGCGCGGATTTCGCGGAGATCGAGGTGGCGAAGGTGGAGCGGACGTTCCGGACGAACATCCTCGGCCAGATGTGGATGACGAAGGCGGCGCTTCCGCACCTGAAGGAGGGTGCCGCGATCATCAACACGACGAGCGTCACGGCCTACAAGGGCAGCCCGGCGCTGGTGGATTATGCGAGCACGAAGGGCGCGATCGTGGCCTTCACGCGCAGCCTGTCCATGGCGCTGGAGGAGCGGAAGATCCGCGTGAACGCGGTGGCGCCGGGGCCGATCTGGACGCCGCTGATCCCGGCGAGCTTTGAGGCGGAGAAGACGGCGAAGCACGGGCAGGGCGTGCCGATGGAGCGCGCGGGGCAGCCGGACGAGGTGGCGCCGAGCTACATCTTCCTCGCGAGCCGGGCGGATAGCGGGTATGTCTCGGGGCAGGTGCTGCACCCGAATGGCGGGACGGTGGTGAACGGGTAGCTACATCCACCGCCGCACGCGCAGCCGGTACGCCTCGTACGGCGCGCCGAACCGCGCGGCGAGGTAGCTCTCCTCCCGCGCGATCACCAGGCGGTCGAGGATGGCGTGGATGGCGGCCACGCCGATCCAGCCCCACAGCGTGCCCCAGGCCAGCGCCAGCCCCGCCGCGCCGAGCAGGAAGCCGAGATAGATCGGGTTGCGGCTGAAGCGGAACGGGCCGCGCTCCACGAGCGCGTTGTCCGGCCTGTCGGGGCGCGGGTCGTTGCCCGCCCTGACCAGCACCAGCACCGCCCAGCCGATCAGCGCGACGGCGAGGAAGATGACCATGCCTCCGACGGCCGGTGCCGGAGGCCCGATCTGCACCGTCCAGATCCGGTCGAGCAGCCAGGCCAGGCCCAGCACGGCCGCCACCACCACCGGCGGCGGGATGCGCACGCCGGGGCCGTGGTCGCCGGCCTGCGTCATGCGGTCTCGCGCGCGGGCAGTCGCATCCAGGGGGCGATGCGCGGGGTCAGCACCGCGTCTGCGCAGCGGAAGGTGCCGCCGGCCTCGACGGATTCGATGCGTAGGCTCGCGAGGCCGAAGCCGTCGCGGCCGGAGCGCATCTCGCCGGCCTCGGCACCTTCGCGCGTGATCGGCGTGCCGGGCGGCGGCAAGGGGCCTTCCACGGCCACCGGGAACAGGCGCTTCTTGAGCAGGCCGCGGTACTTCGTGCGCGCCGTCAGCTCCTGGCCCATGTAGCAGCCCTTGGTCCAGGAGATGCCGTTGAGCTCGTCGAAGCCCGCTTCGAGGAGGGTGGTCTTGCCGGGTTCGAGGTCGGGGGCGCCGTCGGGGAGGGCGAGGGCGAGGCGGTGGAGGTCGTAGGTGGTGTCGGGTGTGAGCGAGCGCTCCATGGCGCTGCGCGCGCCCCCCTCACCCCTCCCTCTCCCCCCGTCGGGGGGAGAGGGAGAAGGAACGGAGAGGGTGCGCCAGCCGGCTTCGGAGAGGCGGGGGTCGGGGGCGGCGAGGGCGGCTTCGGGCATCGGGGCGGCCGCCCAGCCGGCGGTGACGGTGAAATCGGGAGACGCGTCGCGCAACGTGACCTTGGCGCGAAGGCGGAAGCGGGAGAGCGCGGCGGCGATCGTGGGGGCCGCGTCGCGCGCGCAGTCCAGCAGCAGGCGGTCGGGCGCGGCGAAGATGAAGAAATCGGCCTGCCACTTGCCCTGCGGGGTGAGCAGCGCGGCCCAGACGGCGCGGCCGGGCGCGGCGAGTGCGACGTCGTTGGAGACGAGGCCCTGGAGGAAGGAGATGCGGTCGTCGCCCGCCACCTCCACCACGCCACGGTCGGGAAGGTTGGCGATCGGCATGGGGGAGAGGTGGGACGCGGCGGGCGGGGGTGCAACGTCCCGCGGGGTGTGACTCGGGCGGGGGCGTGCTAGGGACGGCAAGCCCATGCGCATCCTCTTCGTCACGGCCACGCGGATCGGCGATGCCGTGCTCTCCACCGCGCTGCTCGACCACCTGCTGCGGGCGCATCCGGAGGCGCGGTTCACCGTCGCCTGCGGCGCCCCGGCCGCGGGTGTCTTCGCGCGCATGCCGCGGCTGGAGCGGCTGATCGTGGTGGAGAAGCGGGCGCTCTCGGCGCATTGGCTGGCACTATGGGCGGCGGTGGCGGGGACGCGGTGGGACCTGGTGGTGGATCTGCGCGCCTCGGCGCTGGCCTGGACGCTGCGGGCGCGGCGGCGGGCGGTGGGCCAGGGCGGGCGGCGGGCGGGGCATCGGCTGGCGCATCTCGGCGCGGTGCTGGGGCTGTCGCCGCCGCCGCTGCCGGTAGCGTGGACGGCGGCGGAAGACGAGGCGCGGGCGGCGGAGCTGTTGCCGGGCGGGCCGTGGCTGGTGCTCGGGCCGACGGCGAACTGGGCGGGGAAGGTCTGGCCGGCGGAACGCTTCGTGGCGGTGGCGCGGGCGTTGACGCGGGAGGGCGGTGCGTTGGCGGGGGCGCGGGTCGCGGTGATCGGGGGGCCGGGCGAGGCGGAGCGCGCGATGGCGGCGCCGGTGCTGGCCACATTGCCGGGGGCGGTGGACCTGGTGGGCCGGCTGTCGCTGCCGGAGGCCGCGGCGGCGCTGCGGCGGGCGGCGCTCTATATCGGCAATGATTCGGGGCTGATGCACCTGGCGGCCGCGGCGGGGGCGCCGGTGGTCGGGCTGTTCGGGCAATCGGATGCGCGGGAATACGGGCCGGCGGGGGCGCGGGCGGTGGCCGTGAGCGCGGATGGGGAGCCGTTCCGGACGAGCATGGCGGCGCTGCCGGTGGAGCGGGTGGTGCGGGCGGCGGAGGGGGTGTTGCGAGACGGTCCGGGCTTGTCCCCCCCACCCCGGCCCTCCCCCGCGAGGGGGGAGGGAGAAATGCGGGCGTCGGCATGCGGGTAGCGCATGTGATGGCGGGGGCGGCGGCGGGCGGGGCGGAGGGGTTCTTCGAGCGGCTGGTGCTGGCGCAGCAGCGGGCGGGGATGGAGGTGCTGGCGGTGATCCGGCGCGATGCCGGGCGCGCGGCGCGGCTGGCGGAGGGTGGGCTGGCGCCGGTGGAGCTGGGGTTCGGCAATCCGCTCGACTTGGTCACGGCGCGGCGGCTGCGGGCGGCGCTGGAGGCGTTCCGGCCGCAGGTCGTGGTGGCCTGGATGAACCGGGCGGCGCGGTTCTGCCGGGCGGCGTCGCGCGGGATGTCGTGGACGCTGGTGGGGCGGCTCGGGGGGCAATACGACCTGCGCTACTATCGCGGCTGCGACGTGCTGGTGGCGAATACGCGCGGGCTCTGCGACTGGATCGCCGGGCAGGGCTGGCCGCGGGAGCGGCTGAAGCACCTGCCGAACTTCGCCGCGGACCTCGCCGGCACGGCGGCGGCTGCCCTGCCCTTCCCCGCCGGCGGGCGGGTGGTGCTGGCGATGGGGCGGCTGCATCCGAACAAGGATTTTCCGACGCTGCTGCGCGCGATGGCGCGGCTGCCGGGCGACGTGCACCTCGGGCTGGCCGGTGAGGGGCCGGAGCGCGCGGGGCTCGAAGCCTGCGCCCGCGAGTCCGGCGTCGCGGGGCGCGTCGCCTTCCTGGGCTGGCGCGACGATGTGGGGGCGCTGCTGGCGACGAGCGAGGTGCTCGTCGTGCCGTCGCGCGTGGAGCCGCTGGGCAACGTGGTGCTGGAGGGGTTCTCGGCGGCGCGGCCGGTCGTTGCGGCGGCGGCGGACGGGCCGCGCGAGCTGATCGAGGACCGGCGCACGGGGCTGATCGTGCCGATCGGCGACGACGCGGCGATGGCGGCGGCGGTCGGCGGATTGCTGGCCGATCCCGCACGCGCCCGGGCGATCGCGGCGGCAGGACGCGCGGAGTTCGAGGCGCGGCATGCGGAGGCGCCGGTGCTGGCGGCGTGGGCGCTGTTCCTGGACGCCGCGTCGCGGATCCGAAGCTGATGTGTCATGCCGGAGGCGTGCCCTGATGCGTCATGCCGGAGGCGTGCCCTGATGTGTCATGCCGGAGGCATGCTCTGATGTGCGGCATCGCGGGGCTGGAGCTGCGGCAGGGCGCGACGCCGGATGCGGCGGTGCTGCAGGCGATGGCGCGCGCGCTGGCGCATCGCGGGCCGGACGGGTCGGGGCTGCACATCGCGGACAATGTCGGCCTCGCCCATGCGCGGCTGGCGATCATTGACCTGGCGACGGGGGACCAGCCGCTCTTCGCGGGGCCGGCGGCGATCGTCGCGAACGGAGAGATCTACAACTACCTCGAGCTGCGCGAGGCGCATGGGCTGGCCTGCTCGACCGGCAGCGATTGCGAGCCGCCGCTGCACCTGTACCGCCGCGACGGGCTGGACGGCTACGTGGCGGCGATGCGCGGGATGTATGCGGCGGCGCTGCATGACCGCGGCGCGCGGCGCCTGGTGCTGACGCGCGATCCGTTCGGGATCAAGCCGCTGTACCTCGCGCAGGTGGCGGGCGGGATCGCCTTCGCCAGCCAGCCGCGCGCGCTGCTCGACGCCGGGCTGGTGCGGCCGCGCGTGCGGCGGGAGGCGCGGGACGAGCTGCTGCAACTGCAGTTCACCACCGGCGCGGAGACGATCTTCGACGGCATCGCGCGCGTGCTGCCGGGCGAGAGCGTGGTGATCTCGGACGGCGCGGTGGTGGAGCGGCACCGCCGCGCCGCGCTGCCGGAGGGCGGGCCGGAGCCGATCACCGAGGAGGACGCGCTCGCCCGCTTCGACGCGGCCTTCGAGGAGAGCGTGCGGCTGCACCAGCGCAGCGACGTGCCGTACGGCCTGTTCCTGTCGGGCGGCATCGATTCCAACGCGGTGCTGGCGATGATGGCGCGGCTGAACGACCGCCCCGTGCAGGCCTTCACCGCGCGCTTCGACGTGGCGGGCGCGGCCGACGAGGCCGAGGCCGCGCGCGCGACGGCGGCGGCCGCGGGCGCGCGGCAGGAGACGGTGACGGTGACGGAGGCCGAGGTCTGGCGACACCTGCCGGAGATCGTGGCCGCGATGGACGACCCGGCGGCGGACTACGCCATCATCCCGTCGTGGTTCCTCGCGCGGCGCGCGCGGGAGGCGGTGAAGGTCGTGCTCTCCGGCGAGGGCGGCGACGAGATGCTCGGCGGCTACGGGCGCTACCGCAGCGCGATGCGGCCGTGGTGGCTCGGCGGGCGGCAGATGCGGGCGGCGGGGCCGTTCGACCACGTGGGCGACGTGCTGCGCGCCGCGCCTTCGGGCTGGCGCGACGGCATCGCGGCGGCGGAGGCGGCGGCGGCGATGCCGGGCCGGACGCGGCTGATGGCGGCGCAGGCGGCGGACATCGCGGAGTGGCTGCCGAACGACCTGCTGCTGAAGCTCGACCGCTGCCTGATGGCACATGCGGTGGAGGGGCGCACGCCGTTCCTCGATCCCAGCGTCGCGGCTGCGTGCTGGCGGCTGCCGGACGGGCTGAAGCTGCGCGGGCGGACGGGGAAGTGGCTGCTGCGGGAGTGGCTCTCGCGGCACCTGCCGAGCAGCCGGCCCTTCGCGCCGAAGCAGGGGTTCACGGTGCCGGTCGCGGCGTGGATCGCGGGGGTGGGGGAGCGGCTCGGGCCGTTGGTGGCGGCGCAGCCGGGGGTGGAGGAGATCGCGAAGCCGGACCGGGTGGCGGCGCTGTTCCGGGCGGCGGGGGGCGACAAGCACCGCGGCTTCGCGGCGTGGCACCTGCTGTTCTACGCGCTTTGGCACCGGGCGCATGTGGAGGGCGGGCGTATCGAGGGGGATGTGTGGGGGGTGTTGGGGTAGGTGGTCCGGCCCGGGGAGATAGCTGACGGATTGGACTGGGGACATGCCTGACGGTGTTCAGTCATGGGTGGGGAGGGCCTGCCTGTGCCGTGGAGAGCCGAGGGTGTGTTGGAGCAGCGGTTGCGGTTT